>Ga0208564_1000048_pt1 | contig 106249 bp, 90 predicted proteins | sample AD_UKC073_MetaG_FD_184439 | JGI IMG/M metagenome (GOLD analysis project Ga0208564, IMG submission 184439) | Active sludge microbial communities of municipal wastewater-treating anaerobic digesters from USA - AD_UKC073_MetaG (SPAdes) (version 2) | ecosystem: Engineered > Bioreactor > Anaerobic >... | reverse complement strand
CGTCCAGGAACACCCGCTTGCGCGTGCGCTTGTGAGCCAACTCGAATCCGCTCTGGGCAAGGCTGATCTGGTTCATCGGTGTTCAACGTTCGAGGGGCTCGATCAGGGGACTTATGCAGACGTTCTTAAGGAGATCTTACTTGCCGCACGGCCTGCCAACCTGCTTTTTGCAATATTTAACAATTACATGATGTACTTTTGTGACATATTGCACATTTTACGGATAGGCGTGGCGGAGTCAAGCACCAAGTGCAACACCGGTTTATTGAATGGAGGAACTGGGTTGATTGAGTTTGTCCAGCATGGCCTGGTAGACGGCGATGGGCGGGTAGAACCCATGGATGGCTCGCGGGCGGGTGTTGAGCAGGTCGGCAATGGCATCGAGCTGCTCCTGGCTGTACACGGACAGGTCCGTGCCCTTGGGCAGGTACTGGCGGATCAGTCCGTTGGTGTTCTCGCAGGAGCCCCGTTGCCAAGGGCTGTGCGGGTCACAGAAGTACACCATCACACCCGTGTTGGCTGTCAGCTCAGCGTGGCGCGCCATCTCCTTGCCTTGGTCGTAGGTCAGCGTCTTGCGCATGGGTTCGGCGATGCTGCGCAGTTTGGCCGTGAAGCCCTCCAATGCAGAGGTGGCCGTCGCATCGGCCAGCTTGATCAGCATCACCAGTCTGGAACTGCGCTCGAGCAGTACACCCACGGCCGAGCGGTTACCCGCCCCCTTGATGAGATCGCCCTCCCAGTGGCCGGGAAAGGCCCGGTCGCTGGCTTCGGGCGGGCGCACATGGATGCTCAGCAGATCGGGCATCTGACCCCTGCGATCCTCGCCCCGGCTGCGCGGCATGCGCTTGGACTTGGCCCGACGCAGACAGGCGATCAGGTCCTTGCGCAGCTCACCCTTGGGCATGGCGTAGATGCAGGTGTAGATGCTCTCGTGGGAGACGGTGCGCTGGGGTTCATCGGGCCACATGAGCTTGAGTGTGCCCGCGATCTGCGAGGGCGACCAACCCCGCGCCAGGAAGTGCTGGACCACACCGAAGAGCACGGTGTCGCTGGCCAGTTTGGAGCGTTTGCGACACTTGAAGCGAGCGCGCCGGGCACGCAGGCCGGCGGCGCGGGCGTCGTACTGAGCAGGCGTACAGGCCACTGCCGTAGGACGATCTGGCCAGGCCGCAAAGCGCGCCAGTTCTCGGGTGATGGTCGAAGGGGCTCGGCGCAGCGTCAGGGCGATCTGCCGCGCCGAGCAGTTGTTCGCCTTCATCATCATGATCGCCGCCCGTTCTTCGGCCGTCAGTTGTTCGTAGTGCTTGCCCATCGGGGTACCTTACCGGGTGGGTGTTGCACTTGATTATTGATTCCGCCTCTTCTTTTTCTACTGATAACTTTATTCAATTACAAAATTACAAAATTACAAAAGAGAAGAATAAGAGGGAAAAGGGCGCCGTTTTTTGTGCTTTTTTGTGCTGAAAACTACGCTTGTAACGCCCTTTTGGGTGGTGCTCAGCACCCCGTTTTAAAGGGTGCTGCTAACGCTGTCGCGGTCGGGAGCGGGCTTCTACCTGGTGTCGCGCCCTGTCCAACGCCCCGCGCCGCTGAGATAATGCTCGCCATGCACACATATTACGACGTGCTCGAAGTGCTGCCGACGGCCAGCCCGGAGGTGATCCGCGGTGCCTATCGGCACCTGGCGCAGCGCTGGCACCCCGACCGCAACGCCGGCCGCCTGGACGAGGCGCGGCAGCGCATGAGCGCGATCAACGAGGCCTACCGCGTGGTGGGCGACGAGACGGTGCGCGCGGCCTACGACCAGTGGCTGAAGGACCAGACGGAGAGCCGCGGCTCGACGCCGCCCGAGCCGGTGAAGCGGGCCCGCGAGTCGCGTTTCGTCGATCCGTTTGAAGAGGTTGCGGAGATCGTGAAGGCGTTCGGCGCGGGGGTGGCTTCGGCGTTTCAACCCCGCTCCCAGGCCGAGCGCGACCTGTACACGAGGAGGTACACGATCCCTAACTGGGTGACATATCCGTTGCTCGGTTTCTTGTTGGCGGTGTTGTTGGTCGCGGTGCTGGCAGGGGCGATGCGATGAACCCATCCGCGGACGCTGACCAGGACGAGTTCCGGCGCATGATGCGCCGTTGGGGCGCTCAGGGAGGGGTTGACTGCCCCCCGTCCTCTGAGGTGCTGGCGTGGTTCGAGCGTCTGCTTCGTGAAGAGAACAAGTATGCGGTCGAGCACTGCCACGTGCTGATGAGCGCTCCCGGCGCATACGGCAAAAACGCGCTTCAGGTGCTCATCGACCGGGGTGTGATGATTCCTGCCGACGCTGTTCGGTGGGTGGCTTATTGATAGGAGTTGAGTGATGGCGCTATACGACGAAAATCTTCGCCGGTTTCAACCAGGCCAGTCGCCTGAAGCGCAGGCGTGGCAGGCACAACGAACGGCGCCGTTTCGCGCTGCTGCGGACAGCGCGACCGAGGCCGCCGCTGCCGCGGCGCGACCCCAACAACCCGCTTCACCGATTACTAAGCCGGGGCTTCTCCGCCGGGGTATGGATTCGGCAGGACATGCAGCATCGGCGACCGGGGCGTTGGTAGGTAAAGCGGCGGGCGCGGCCGGTGTAGGGCTCGGCACCTACAGCGCGGCGAAGAACGCCGCTGAGGGTAATTACGGCCAAGCAGGGCTCAACGCGCTGGACGCCGCTGCTTCCGGTGCGCTGTTGACTGGTGTGGGTACTGGCCCAGCAGCGGTCTACCTCGGCGCCCGCGCCGCGCATGGAGCGCTGGACAGCGCGTTGTCCGATGACACCAGGGACACCATCGGCGGCACGATCAACCAGCTCGTTCGGAACACCGGCAAGGCCTTCGGTCGGGATTGGGGTGTCGACGACAGCGCCTATCTGCAGCACAAAGCGGAGCAGTCCCTGCGCAACCCGCCGACCCCTTCTACTTCCCAGACATCTTTCATCGGGCAATCGTCTGCAAACCCGACCGACCAGCGCCTGGCCGCGGGCACGCAGGCCAGCCCGGCGGTGTCGGCCGCCCCGGGGGCCGCGCCCGCTGCGCCGGTCAACGACATCAAGTACGACCCGGCGACCAACACCTACTCGGGCAAGAACATCGGCCCCAATGCGACGATCAACGGGGCAGACCCCCGCGGCGGCTTTGTCGGCAACGGTGTGGACTCGGGCGCCGCCGCGGCACAGCGCGTGGCCGACATCTACAAGAGCATCAACCCCGACGGCGCCGGCACTCTGCGTGCCCCCGTCGTGGCGCACAGCGGCAACAGCTGGGAAGCGCGCAACAACCTGCGCAACCTGGAGATTGCCGCCACCAGCATGACCAACACGCAGTACGACCGTCGCGGCCGCCCGGTCGGCAACCTGGCGGGCGAGGCGTACAACAAGGCGCTGGCGGCCGACGCCGAGGCCCGCAACGCCCAGCCTGGCGTGGACCTCAAGGCGGCGGAGATCAACGCCGGCCTGCAGAAGACCGCCATGGGCGAGCAGGGCGCCAACCTGCGCGGCGCGCTGGACCGCCAGGGGCGTTTGCAGGAGGCGATGATCAACGCGGGCGGCAAGCGCAATACCGAGTTGTTCAAACTGATGCAGGAGCGGGCGACGCAGCAGCGCCACGCAGCGGCCATCGAGAAGGCCGGCGGTGACTACGGCAAGGCCGCGCAGCTGCTGGCGGCCGGCGGCGACCTGGACGGCGCCAAGGAGGTGCAGGCCATGGCCACCGGCGCCACGGACGCCGTCTACAAGGCGCGCACCGCGCAGGACTCGGCGGCCAAGGCCACCGCTGACCGGCTTGGCACGATGTACACCACGCGCGACCCCAAGACTGGGCAGGCGACGGCGGACACCGCCGCCGTGGGGCGCCACATGCAACGCGCGGAGCAGATGGTTGCCGAGTCCGCCGCCGCACTGCGCAAGCAGGGCGATACGGCCGGCGCCGCCGCGCTGGAGCAGCAGGGCGTGCACGGCATGACCGCGGGCATGCACGAGCAGCTGCGCCAGAAGATCGCGCTGGAAGACCTGCAGGCGCGCAGCGGCAGCGGCCCCCGCGCGGTGTCTCCGCAGGACATGGACATCACGGGCAAGAGCAGCACCTGGTACGGCGCGCCGACCTACAAGCTGCGCGGCGGTGGCACCCTGTTGCAGCGCCACGTGGATTACGAGAACGGCGGCTCGGCCGTCCTGCCGAACGACTGGGTGGACAACCGCACCCGTCGGTTCGATGCCCTCAAGCAGTTTTGATGCAAAGGACCGCACATGGCCGCGAGCTTTGAAGAGTTGATGCGGCGTGGCCAGGAGGCCATCGCCCGGCAGACGCCCGCCCCGGTGGACGAGAACACAGGCTTTTTCGACCAGGCGGGGCGCGGTTTGGCCGCGGGACTGCGGGGTATGGGCGGCCAGCTCATGTCGGCGGTGGGCGGCGTGGCCGACTACGCCGGCGCGGACCAGTTCGCGCGTGACCGCTACCGCGACGCCGCCGCGCTGAACCAGGAGGCGCAACAGATCGGCCCGCGCATCGGCTCGTTCAGCCAGCTGAGCAAGGAGGGCATGTCGCTGCGCAATATCTCCGATTACGTCGGCGGTGTGCTGGGCCAGACGGCGCCGTCGATGGCGCTCGGTATCGGCTCGGCCATCGGCGCGCGCACGCCGCTCGGCGCCATGGCGCGGGCCACGGCGGCCTACTCGCCGCTGGAGGCGGGCGATGTGGTGCAGAAGATTCAGGAGGCCAACCCTGGCCAGCAGAACCTGACCGACGAGCAGCTGGCGCGCGCGGCGCTGACCGGTGTGGCCTCGGCGGGCGCGCAGTCGATCGTGCCCGGCATCGTGGGCGGCAAGCTCGGCGGCGCAGTCGGCCGCGCGGCGCCGATGTCCCTGCGCCAGGCTGCTGCGCACAACGCCTGGGAAATCCCGATGGAAGGCGTGTCCGAAGGCGGCTCCGAAGCGCTCAAGCAGTTCGGCGCCGCGCCGGACAAGTCGCTGGACTGGACCGGCATCACCGACGCGGCCATCGCGGGCGCCATCGGCGGCGTGCCGGCGGCGGGGCTGGGCACCGCGGGCGACTACACGCGCGGCCGCATCCAGCAGGCCAGCGACGCAGCGGCAGCAGGCCGCTCGGCGCGGGCGGACGCCGGGCGCGGGGTGGCGGACGTCGCGCAGACCGCCGCGGACGCGGCGGGCACCGCCGGCGCCAGCGTGGAGTCGGCCGCCACGCAGAGCTGGGATGCGCTCAAGAACGTGGTGAAGGCCGGCATCGACGGGTTCAACGACTCGGAACTGGGCGCGACGGCCAAGGACAAGCTGCAGACGGCGCGGGGCTACATCGAGCAGATGCAGAACGACCCGAACGTGCAGGCTCAGGTGAAGGCGCGTGTGACCGAGCTGGCCAACGGCGCGCTCAACCCCCTGAAGCGCGCCGAGATCGCGCTGCTGCACCGCGAACTGTACGCCGCCAACAAGGCCGCCGAGAAGGCGACTGTCGCGGCGCAGACCGTGCCGGATGCCGTGAAGGCGATGCGCAGCGGGTTGGCGGGCGACCCGGACACGGTGATGGCCGACACCATCGCCAACGGCCAGGTTGTGCCGGACCAGGAGCTGGCTGCCGCGGCCACGCCTGAGCAGGCGCTGGAGGTTGAGCGCAATGCGCTGCAGCGCGCCACCGACTGGGCGGTGCAGAAGGGCGAAGGCCTGCTGACCAGCGCCAACCTGTCGAAGGCCGACTTCGACCAGCTGACCGGCGCCGTCGAGGCGCTGCGTCAGAACCCGCGCGACGAAGCCAGCCGCCTGCTCATCGCCGGCAAGGTCAAGGCGCGCGCCGCGCTGGACTCGCTCGCCGCCACGGCGCGCGACCTGAAGGAGCAGTTCCAGATCAGCGCCGCGCTGGGGGAGGGTAAGACCCCCGCCAAGAAGTCCATGGAGGGCACGGCGCTTGGCCAGGTCATCATCGACCGCGTGCTGCCGCGCCTGCCCGAAGGGGCGGTGGACGACAAGGAAATGCTGGGCAACATCTCGGAGATCGTCCAGAACTACCTGACGGCCGCGCGCAACATGGAGAACCCGCCGAGCATCGGCGGCGGCAAGCTGCAGGCGCTGGACGCGCTGGCCGCGAAGAGCAGCCTGAACAAGTGGCACGACGCGATGATCACGCTGCTGGGCCCGGACGCCGGCGACGTCATCGCCGACATCTACCAGGCGGCGAACGAGCCGAACCCAGACACGCGCGAGCAGGTGTTCGCCAACGTGGCGCAGCTGCAGGCGGCGGGCAAGCACTATGCGTCGCTGCACGCCGGGTTGCAGGACCTGCTGGACCCCGGCGCGGCCACGCGCATGGGCGACCGCCAGCGGACGAACTTCTTCCGCCACCTGGAGCGCTGGGCCAACGGCGAGCTGGACTCCAACGCCGGCCCCAACGAGCGCACGGTGAACAACGCGCAGATGCTGGCGGTCATCGACGAGGCGTACGGGCCGAACGCGCCCGCCGCCATGCGTCTGCTGGAGACGAACTCGAAGCGCCTGCAGGGCCGTGGCGAGCAGGCCCCCGCCCTGTCGACCCAGTCGGGTCAGGACGCGGACGAGGACACCGCGGCACAGACCGAGCTGGCCTACGACATGGAGCAGGAGCAGGCGCGCTACGAACGCAACAGCGACGGCAGCCCCCGCACGTTGTATGCGGGCACGGACGGGCAGCCGAGCTCGCGCGTGGCTGGCCAGGAAGGCGACGCCGTGGACGAGTTCGACCCCTACGACCGCAACGTCGGCGGGCTGCTGCGCACGGTGGAGCACAACAAGCGCCTGGCGAAGAACCAGGCCACCGCGACCAGCACGACCGAGAAGAAGATCAAGGCGTTGCAGGCTGAGTACCCACAGCACTCGGTCAGCTTCGTCACGCTCCACGACTACATGCGCCAGACCGGCATGACGCGCGAGCAGGTGCGCGAGCGTTTCCCGGAGCTCAAGGGTGTGGCCGAGGAGGATTACGGCACCTACGGCTATATCAAGCTGCAGGGGCGCGACGATGGAGACAACGTCCGTGACGGCGACCTCCGCGCCATGGCGTACGACGCGAAGCGCAACGGCAACCAGCTGAAGGACAACCCCGACCTGGCGCTGAGCTTCAGCCGCGGCAAGCCGCGCACGCAGCAGGCGGGCGAAACCGATGAGGACTACGCGCGGTATTTGCAGGGCCAGGACACGCTGAAGCCTGCGCAGATGGACCTGCGCAAGATGACGCAGCGCTACCTGGCCCGGCTACCCTGGAGCGAGTCGGACAACACTGGGCGACACCGCGCGGCGCGTGCGTTCATGACGGCGTACGCCGACCTGGTGCACCACTATGGCGGCGAGCCGCCCGCGCTCAAGGACAGCATGGTGATTGCCACCGTGGGTGGCGAGCCGTTGACGGTGGGCGACATCCGCGGGCTGGGGTTCCGGCCCGACGCCAACAAGCGCGGCGAGACCAACTTCGACGGTACGCCGAAGGAAGATTGGTTGCTGCAGGAACGCGACACACTGACCTACCTGAGCGGCGACGAACTGGTGACGCACAAGCAGGAGATGACGCGCGAGTACACCGACGCCGTCGACATGCTGGACCGGCTGATCAGCGCGCGCCGCGCAGCGAAGGATGCGGGCGACGGCGCCCGTGCCCAGCGGCTGCAGACCGCCGTGGGCGTAGAGCGCCAGCGCGTGGCCGACTTCAAGGACCGCCTGGACCTGATCAAGGGCGAAGAGGCGCTACGCTCCGGCGACACACGCAAGGCGCGGGTGCTGGACACGGACGGAACGGGCGAGAACGCCGGCATCGACACGACCCGCCCCGAGCGGCTGCAGGTGGGCGACGAGTCGGCGATGTTCGAGCCCAGGACGCGGGCCGAGGGGCTGGGCGAGGCGCGCGCACGCGAGGCGGGCGTGCAGAACAGCCTGGCGCTGGCGCGCATGAAGAAGCTACAGCAGACGATCACCACCGTGGAGAAGCTGCTGGAGACGCTGCCGGCGTCCAACACCACGGGCATCGCCTCGGCGCGCCGCTCGCTGGCCAAGGCCGAGACCGAGCTGGACGCCCTGGTGAACAAGCAGTCGGCGGCGACCCGTGCGAACGACATCAAGGGGCTGCAGACGGAGATCGCGGCGCTTCAGGGGCGCGCGGGCGCCGTCGGGGAGACCACGGCCGACGCGCCGCGCATCAAGACACTGCAGCGCCAACTGCAGGTGCTGATCAGCCAACCCACTCGCAACGAGGTGGGGGTCAACCTGGACAAGCTGGCCGCGGCCAAGCAGCAGGCCTTGGAGAACGCGCAGTCGCGTCGTTGGGATACCGAGTCCCGACAGGCCTACTACGCGGCCAAGGACGCGCTGGAGGCAGCGCAGACCAAGGTCGTCTACGGGCCGGTGCGCGCCGAGTCGGCTGGCACCGGGCGGCGCGACATGGACTGGGGCGCCGACATCCATTCGGCGGCGGCGTATTTCGGCGAGGACAACATCCAGATTCGCACCGACACGGATGGCCAGAGCCGCGCCTACAGCACGGCCAGCAACACCGCCGACTTCAGCGCGCAGATCGCCGCGCTGAAGGCGCAGCTGAAGGGCGAGAAGAACCAGGACACGCGCGCCGCGCTGCAGCGCCGCCGGGCCTCGTACCAGGCCGAGCACGGCACGCTGAACGCCGAAGGGCTGAAGCAGTTCAAATCGGTGGTGGCCGACGCGGCGCGCGCATGGGTGCAGTACCACATGAGCCAGCGGCTGGACCTGGCCAAGCGCCGGGGCGAGAGCGAGGCGGACTACGCCGACCGCCGCACCGTGGCCGCGGCCGAGGCGTCGGACGGCTTCAAGGCGATCACCGCGCGCATCATGAAGATCGCCGACAACGCCGACCAGCTGGACGTGGCCGCGCGCAACGCGCTGATGCAGGTGCTGAACACCGAGTCGAAGGACCGCTACGGCAAGCCGCGGCACATCTTCAACCTGCCGGGCGCTGCGGAGGCGCTGATGCTGATCCGCGAGGACGCGGCCAAGGTCTACAAGCAGCGCCAGGCCGATCGCGCCGCCGGGGAGCTCAACGACCGCGACCGCCGCATGATGGCCGAGAAGGCCGTGCAGAAGCAGGCGGCGGACCGCTACGCGCAGGTCGCGGAGCGCGTGTCCGACGTGCTGCTGGGCAAGGACGTATCGAAACTGACCTCGCCGCAGGCGCTGGAGGGCTTCGTGAAGGCGGCCGGCAAGCTGTACGCCGACCTGCGCGAGCGGACCGGACTGAACGCCCACGACAAACGCATGCTGCGCGAGCTGCAGCGCAAGTTCGAGTACGGCGGCAACCAGTCGCGCACCCATGCGGAGCTCGATGCGAGCTGGTCGTCGTTCATCGAAGGGTTGCCCGATGACGTCGACAAGACGGCGCTGTTGAAGGTGGCGAAGAAAGCCTCGACCGAGTACCGCATCAACGGCACGAAGGAGAAGCCCAGGACCGACACCACGATGAAGGCTCACGAGGTCGCCCCGGAGGTGGCGGCCGCGGACCGCCCAAAGTCGCCGCTGGCACGTTCTACTGAGGACGTGCTGCCGAACGCCGTGGCTCGCCCCGACGGGTGGCGCGGTGAGCTGATGGTCAGCGACCTGTACGTGGAGCACGCCCGCCGCATCTCGTCCGTGGCGCTGGACGTGAAGGACTACAACCGCCCGGGCGACCGCGCCTACTTGCGCGAGATCACGCGCGAGGCGGTGCAGGCAATTGAGACCGAGGCGCGCAAGGACGGGCGCCCCGACGTGCTGGCGGACGCCCGCGCCGCGTCGCACTTCCTGGTGGGCACGGTGGAGCAGGTGCTTGCCAACGCCGCCGACCCGGCGAACGCAGCCGTGCACGCCGCGCTGGGCACCGGATACCAGGGTCTGGGCGCGCTGATGGATACCGTCGTGCAGACCACGGACAACAGCTTCATGCACGTGCTGGCGCGCGGTATTGCCAAGGTGGCGGGCGACGCCGGCGTAGTGACGACCAACGAGAAACGCACAGGCGGTGCGTTCGGCTACTACAACACCGGCAACCACAGCATCGTGATGCTGGAGGACATGCGCGCGCCGCTGCACACCCTGATGCACGAGGGCGTGCACGCCGCCACGATCAAGGGGCTGATGGCTGAACCGGCGCTGTACACCGCGGCCGAGAAACTGCTGGACCACGTGCTGGCGGTCGACCCCGGCCTGGGCAAGCGCTACGCTGCCACCAACGTGCTGGAGTTCATCGCCGAGGGCATGGCCAACCCCTACACGCAGGAGCGCCTGAAGGCGATTCCGGCCAGCGCGGAGGTGCAGGGGCTGCTGGGCAAGGTGGCCACGGCGTGGGACGCGTTCGTGGCCATCGCGCGCCGCGCGCTGGGGCTGGGCGAGAAGCACACCAGCGCGCTGAGCCAGATGATCGACCTGGGTGCGGCGGCCATGAAGGCCACGCAGGACAGCACCTTGACCCTGGCCGAAGTGAAGGAGCGCCGGGCGGCGCTGCAGGAGCGCGCCAAGGCCGACGACACGAAACTCTTCAACGAGCTCAAGCGCCACGACAATCCCAAGGAGCTGCAGCGGGCGGTCAAGGACATGAACGACGCCGACGCACCGGCGCGGCTGGTCGACGCGGGCAATGCGCGCATCCGCGAGCTTCTGAATAGCTCGCCAAAGGCGGCCTATGCCGCTGGCACGGTTCGCTACAGCATGGACGCCACCCGCCCCGGCACCCAGGCGATGAGCGCACAGCAGCAGGCCGAGGCCAAGGCGTACGTCGAGAAGGTGCTGGGCCCAAAGGCCGTGGTGGAGTTCGTGGCGACCATGGGCCACGCTGGCGAGTACCACCAGCGCGCCAAGACCGGCGAGCACGTGCTGCGGCTGGCCACCACGGCGCTCGACCCGATGGGCACCGCCCATCACGAGGCGCTGCACGGCGTGTTCCAGGAACTGCGCGACCTGGGCATTGGCGATGTGCAGAAGATCGTCGAGGCAGTGGCGCAGTCGCCGGTGGTGATGGCGCAGCTGCGCGAGCGCCTGAAGCACTCGCCCGAGGCGCTGAAGCAGCTGGGCGACCCGGAGGAAGCCGCCGCGTTCGCCTACCAGTTCTGGAGCGCCGACCCGAAGGGCTTCAAGCTGGGCGCCGCGCCGCGCAGCCTGTTCGAGCGCGTCCAGCGCGCCATCCTGAAGGTGTTGGGCATCATGACGAACGACGAGCGTGCGCTGGCGGTCTTCGAGTACCTGGAGCAGGGCGGGCTGGTGCGGGACGGCAACAACGTTCCGGCGATCAAGCGTGCCACGCTGGAGATCGGGCGCAACCGCGCAGTGGACGCGCTGAACGACATCAAGGCGCCGCTGGAGCGGCTGTACGGCGCCGTGCTCAGCGCGGGGCACGCGCGTGTGCGCGACATGGAGAACGCCTCGCTCACGCGCATCGCCGACCTGGTGAAGCTGGAGCACACCAGCGAAGGGGCCGACCCCGGCTACCTGCCGGCCGCGCGCGTGCGCAACACCGAGCAGCTGAACAAGCTGGGCGCGATGTTCGAGGGTGTGTCCGAAGACACCATGGGCAAGGCGCTGGCGGCGCTGCAGACCGAGACGTCGGCGGTGACACCGGAGGCCGAGGCGCTGCGCGTGCAGGTGCGGGCGTATCTGGACGACATGTTCACCTATCTGCGCGGCGCGGGCGTCGTCATGGGGGACACGGGTTACGGCAAGAACTACTTCCCGCGCGTGTGGAGCCCGGAGCTGATCGCCCGCGACCCGAAGGCGTTTCGCGCGATGCTGGACCAGTACCAGCTGCCGCGCGGCGTGATGACCACGCTGCTGAACCAGGGCGGCTATGACATCGGCCTGGCCGTTGACCGCCCCGGCATGCAGGCGAGCAAGACGCGCGAACTGGCGATGATCAGCGGCGCGGACGCCGAGCCGTTCATGGTCAAGGACCTGCGCGGCATCCTGACGAACTACACCCGGCAGGCCACCAAGCGCGCCGAATGGGCGCGGCGCTTCGGCAGCAAGAACGAGAGGCTCGACGCGCTGCTGGCGCAGGCTGAGCAGGACGGCGCGACCGCCGACCAGCTGGCCGTGACCAAGGACTACCTCAAGGGCGTCACCGGCACGCTGGGCGGCAACATCGACCCGCGCGCGCGGCAGCTGATGGGCAACATGCTGGTCTACCAGAACATCCGGCTGCTGCCGCTGGCGCTGTTCAGCTCAATCGTCGACCCGATCGGCATCGTGGTGCGCGGCGGCACGGTGGGCGACGCCTGGCGCGGCTTCACGCGCGGCATGAAGGAGTCGGTGGGCACGCTGCTGAAGAAGGACTACCAGTTCGACGACGCGACGCAGCTGGCCGAGACGCTGGGCGTGATCGAATCGTCGGCCCTGTCGACGTTCATGTCCGACATGTACAGCGAGGGCGCCACCTCGGGGCTCGGCAAGAAGATCAACGAGCAATTCTTCCGCTGGAACCTCATGGAGCAGTACACGCGCTCGACCCGCGTGGCTGCTTCGCAGGCAGCTATGAAATTCATAGAGCGCCACGTGCGCAGCCCGAACCGCCACAGCGACCGCTACCTGGCCGAGCTGGGGCTGAGCCGCAGCGATTTCGACGCGCGCGGCAACTGGCTGCCGGCCGCGGAGGACAAGTACGCCGTGGCCATCAACCGCTGGGTCGATGGCGCGATCCTGCGCCCCGACGCGGCCGACCGGACGATCTGGATGAACGACCCCAACTGGATGCTGGTGGCGCACTTCAAGCAGTTCATCTACTCGTTCCAGCACACCATCCTTGACCGCGTGCTGCACGAGGTGAAGGCGGGCAACTATGGCCCGGCGGTTGCGCTGGCCGGCTATGTACCGGTGATGATCGCGGCCGACTACGTGCGCGGGCTGATCCAGGGCGGCGGCGAGGAGCCCGAGTGGAAGAAGAATTGGGGCGCCTGGGACTACATCAGCAACGGTGTGGAGCGCGCCGGCCTGTACGGCGTGGGCCAGTTCGGCACCGACTTCCTGCAGGACATCCAGCGCGGCGGCGTGGGCGTCGGAGCGCTGGCCGGGCCTACGGTGGAGCAGTTGGTGCAGGGCGCGCAGGTGTTGGGCGGGCGGCGCGAGTTCGAGTCGTTCGCGCTCAAGTCAATGCCCGCCAACGCGCTGTACCGCGGCTACGTCACCGGCGGCCACGACGAAACCCGCGAACCAGCGACACAGCAATAAGCAGCACGCTGCCGAGCACCGCGGTGCCCGTCAGGATAGTCACCATCGCAGGAGCAGGAACTTGTCCGAACGAGAGCACGGCGAAGAACGCTGGCAGGATGCCCGCGAAAAGGAACTGGCGGGCCGCGGATATGAACGGCCGGCCGTACCAGCTGAGCGCCAGCCCGTAGAACGCGACCGCGGCGGCGACGACAACCGCCCACGGCGAGGTTGGCTGCGAGGGGCCAGGTACAAGCGCAAGGGCCGCGGTGCCGACCGCAAGCAGCAGGCACAGGCAGGACCAGAAGAATCGCAGCCGCCGTATGATCACCATGAGCGGCAGTATAGGCCGCAGGCGGAGTTTTGAAGCCTGCTACCAATTCAGATGAAGCAGGCGCCTAAGTGGTTGTCGCACAAGGGAGTTGGGGCATTGCAAATCCGTCTAGTCCGGTTCGACTCCGGATCGCGCCTCCACCTTCCCCCTCGCCTGATTCCCGTACCCGCCGCGCAGACCCGCTGGCCTGCGAGAATGCGTGTTCGGCCCCGGTGGTGAAACTGGTAGACACTGCGGACTTAAAATCCGCCGCTTTCCTGAAAAGGGGCGTGCCGGTTCGATCCCGGCCCGGGGTACCAGTCAGCTAAGGAAACGCCATGAGTCATCAAGCAGCACCGTTCGAGATTCACGTGCATGGCGACGTGACATTGCGCGCCGATGTGGGGTTTGACGCCCTGCAGGACGCCCTGAAACCCCTCTGGAAGTACATTGGCGCCCGTTCGCTGGCCGACGCAGCGGCCAGCATGTACGAGGACGAGCCGGGCATTCGCTTCGACCCCCATCAGCACCTGCTGCAGATGTGCTGGACACTGGAAGGCGACGAGGATTTTCGCCATCAGCTCGATGATCTGTGCATGAACCTGAACGAGCTGTCGGCTCAGGGCACGCAGATCGAGGTGACCTTCTACGACGCCGAATTCGACGACGAGGACGAAGACGATGGCCGTGAGTCGCGCGACGACTTCGTGCTGCTGTTCGTCGGTCCGACGCCCGAAGCCATCATGCAGGCGCAGCGCAACCTTCTGGTTGAAGACGTGGTCGCCCTGATGGAACGCCATTTTGACGGCGCCGAACTGGGCGGCGTGGTGGCCGAGATCGACAAGCTGTTCGCGGGCCGCTATTCGGCGCTGACCAGCTCGCTGGAACTGGGCAAGCCGCCGCGCGGGCCCGGTGGCGGTGGCTCGTCGGGCCACGGCAGCGGCCGCCGGCCACGCCATCTGCACTGACGGCGCAGTGCGGCGCGGTCAGAGCGCCAACGTTTCCACGTCGGGCAGCGCGGCCGTTGTGGGCGTGAGCCAGCGCTGCGCGGCAGCGCGCAACGTTTGCACCGAGCCGGTGGCCAGCAGACGCAGCGATGCCTGCGACAGTGCTTCATCGCCCGTTGTCTCGTCGCGCAGCAGCCCTGTCGAATGCAGCAGGCGCCGGGCGTGGCGGGCCACCGGCAGGCCCGAGTCGACGATGCCGACACCCGGCGGCAATTGCTGCTGGATCTGCTCTCGAATCAGCGGGTAATGCGTGCAGCCGAGCACCAAGGTGTCGATCGCTTGGGCGGCGGCGCCCAGTTCGCCCAGTTGTCCCAAATAGCGCGCCAGCAGGTCGCGGCTGGCGCTGCCGTCGCCGCCTTGCGCCCAGCGCTCGATGGACGCGGCCAGCCCGTCGCAGGCGACCTCGCTGAATCGCACGTCCTGGTGAGCGGACGTGACCGCCGCGCGCAAGGCCGCGAACTTTCGGCTTGCCAGGGTGCTGCGCGTGGCCAGCACGCCCACGTGGCCAGTTCGCGTATGGTGTGCCGCAGGTTTCAGCGCGGGCTCGATGGCGACCACCGGCCAGCCTGGGTTGTCCTGCCGCACCACGTGCGCAGCGGCCGCGCTGGCGGTATTGCACGCTATCACCAGCAGCTTGGCGCCGTGCGCGTCGCGCAGGTGCCGGGCGATGGCGCTGGTGCGTTGGGTGATGAACGCGTCACTGCGCTCGCCATACGGCGTGTGCGCGCTGTCGGCCACGTAGACCAGATCTTCGCCCGGCAAGGCCGCGCGCAACGCCTGCAGCACCGACAGCCCGCCAATGCCGCTGTCGAACACGCCGATGGGCGCGGCGCGGTCTATGCTGTGCTGCGGCAATCTCAAGCGGCCGCGACCGAGATGCCCTTGAATTCGCCCGAGGCGATGCGCTTTTCCCATTCGGCCGGGCCGGTGATGTGGGCGCTGGTGCCGCCGGCATCGACGGCCACGGTCACGGGCATGTCGACCACGTCGAATTCGTAAATGGCTTCCATGCCCAGGTCTTCAAAGCCGACCACCTTGGCGGTCTTGATGGCCTTGCTGACGAGGTAGGCGGCGCCGCCCACGGCCATCAGATAGGCGCTCTTGTGCTTCTTGATCGCCTCGATGGCGGTGGGGCCGCGTTCGGCCTTGCCGACCATGGCGATGAGGCCGGTCTGCGCCAGCATCATGTCGGTGAACTTGTCCATGCGGGTGGCGGTGGTGGGGCCGGCGGGGCCGACGGCTTCATCGCCCACCGGATCGACCGGACCGACGTAATAGATGACGCGGTTGGTGAAGTCCACCGGCAGCTTTTCGCCCTTGGCCAGCATGTCCTGGATGCGCTTGTGGGCGGCGTCGCGGCCTGTGAGCATCTTGCCGTTGAGCAGCAGGGTTTGCCCGGGTTTCCACGACGCGACCTGCTCCTTGGTCAGCGTGTTCAGGTCGACGCGCTGGCTCTTCTCGGTGTCGGGCGTCCAATCGACCTTGGGCCACAGATCGAGCGAGGGCGGGTCCAGGTAGACCGGCCCGCTGCCGTCCAGCACAAAGTGCGCGTGGCGCGTGGCGGCGCAGTTGGGGATCATCGCCACGGGCTTGCTGGCGGCGTGCGTCGGGTACATGGCAACCTTCACGTCCAGCACCGTCGTCAGGCCGCCCAAGCCCTGCGCGCCAATGCCGAGCGCATTGACTTTCTCGAACAGCTCCAGGCGCAGTTTTTCCACGTCGGACAGCGCATCGCCCTTGGCGGCCTTGGCCTGCAGCTGGTACATGTCCAGGTCGTCCATCAGCGATTGCTTGGCCAGCAGCACGGCTTTTTCGGCCGTGCCGCCGATGCCGATGCCCAGCATGCCGGGCGGGCACCAGCCGGCGCCCATGGTGGGCACCGTCTTCAGCACCCAGTCGACCAGGCTGTCGCTCGGGTTCAGCATGACCATCTTGCTCTTGTTTTCAGAGCCGCCGCCCTTGGCGGCCACCGTTACGTCCACCGTGTTGCCGGGCACGATCTCGGTCACGATGACGGCGGGCGTGTTGTCCTTGGTGTTCTTGCGGGCGAACTGCGGGTCGGCCACCACGCTTGCGCGCAGCGTGTTGTCGGGGTGGTTGTAGCCGCGGCGCACGCCCTCGTTGATGGCGTCGTCCAAGCTGCCGGTGAAGCCGTCCCAGCGCACGTCCATGCCCACTTTCAAAAACACGTTGACGATGCCCGTGTCCTGGCAGATGGGCCGGTGGCCGGTGGCGCTCATCTTGCTGTTGGTGAGGATCTGCGCCATCGCGTCCTTGGCGGCGGGCGACTGCTCTCGCTCATAGGCGCGCGCCAGGTGGGCGATGTAGTCGGCCGGGTGGTAATAGCTGATGTACTGCAGCGCGGCGGCGACGGATTCGATCAAATCGTCTTGCTTGATGGCGGTCATGGAAGCTCCTTATCGTGAAATGCTGTGGCGCTGGCGCGGGACATCGAGGGTCTGATACCGTCGCCTCAACCCTCCATTTTGACAGGCTGCCCCATGACCGCTGCTGACAAACCGACCCGCGTTGAACGGGACACCTTCGGCCCCATCAACGTGCCTGCCGATCAATTGTGGGGGGCGCAGACGCAGCGCTCGCTGCTCAATTTCGACATCTCGGGCGAACGCCAGCCGCGCGAGATCATTCACGCGCTGGCGTTGGTCAAGCGCGCGTCGGCAGTAGTGAATCAACGGCTGGGTTTGCTGGACAAGAAGAAGGCCGACGCCATCGTCGCCGCAGCCGATGAGGTGTTGTCCGGCCATCACCCCGACGAGTTTCCCCTGGTGGTCTGGCAGACCGGCTCGGGCACGCAGACCAACATGAACCTCAACGAGGTCATCGCCAACCGCGCCAGCGAGTTGCTGGGCGGCCCGCGCGGCGACGCACGCCTGGTGCATCCCAACGACGACGTCAACCAGAGCCAGTCGAGCAACGACGTGTTTCCCACCGCGATGCACGTAGCGGCGGTGCAGGCGCTGGTCAACCGGCTGCTGCCCGCGCTGCAAAAGCTGCGCGCCACGCTGGCCGCCAAATCGCGTGACTTCGCCGGCGTCGTCAAGATCGGGCGGACCCATCTGCAAGACGCCACGCCGTTGACGCTGGGGCAGGAATTTTCAGGCTATGTGGCGCAGCTCGATCATGCCGAGCGGCACGTGCGCGACGCCTTGCCGCACCTGTGCGAACTGGCGCTGGGCGGCACGGCGGTGGGCACAGGCCTGAATGCGCCCCAGGGTTATGCCGAAGCGACCGCCGCTGAACTGGCGCGCCTGACGGGGCTGCCCTTTGTCACCGCACCCAACAAGTTCGAGGCACTGGCTTCATGCGACGCACTGGTTCATGCGCATGGCGCGCTGAAGGGCCTGGCCGCGAGTCTGATGAAAATCGCCAACGACGTGCGCTGGTTGGCCAGCGGGCCGCGCAGCGGCATTGGCGAGTTGTCGATTCCTGAAAACGAGCCCGGCTCGTCCATCATGCCCGGCAAGGTCAACCCGACGCAGAGCGAGGCGCTGACCATGCTGTGCGCGCAGGTGATGGGCAACGACGTGGCGATCAACATCGGCGGTGCATCGGGCAACTTCGAGCTGAACGTGTTCCGCCCCATGATCGCGCACAACTTTCTGCAGAGCGTGCGCCTGCTGGCCGACGGCATGGTCAGTTTCAACGACCATTGCGCCGTCGGCATCACACCCAATCGCGCGCGCATCGACGAGCTGGTGCAGCAGTCGCTGATGCTGGTGACCGCGCTCAACCCGCACATCGGCTATGACAAAGCGGCGCAGATTGCCAAGAAGGCGCACCACGATGGCACGAGCCTGCGTCAGGCGGCGCTGGCCACGGGTTACTTGACGGCGGAGCAGTTCGACGCCTGGGTGGTGCCGGCAGCGATGGTGGGCGCGGCTTAGATTGCTATTAATATGTGAGCTATAGGCGCACGTCAGGACAGCGCAAGCGGCATGTTTGTTTCATGGCGGTGCGTCGGCAACCCAGGGCCGCTGGCGGCAGGCGGCAGAAATCTTCACCGCACCGTGGGCCGGCTGGGTGCCAAGGCAGCGCGCCGCGTGCGGCGGCGATGGTCCGCTGCGTCGGCTGCTGGCTGGAGTAGAGTGCGCACTGCCAGTCAGTGCTTTGTAAGAGCCTGACGGAATGATGAAATGGTTTGCTGCGGGCGCCATGCCCCGTGGCGCAATCATCCAACCCTACAGGAGACAAGGCCCATGAGCGCCATTCAATCGGTTTTGGTCGAAAACCGCGTGTTCCCACCGAGCGAGGCGACCGTCAAGGCGGCGCGCATCAGCGGCATGGATGCCTACAAGGCGCTGTGCGACGAGGCCGAGCGCGACTTCGACGGCTTCTGGAGCCGACTGGCGAAAGAAAACGTGATGTGGGCCAAGGCGCCCACGCAGGTGCTGGACGAGTCCAACAAGCCGTTCTACAAGTGGTTTGCCGATGGCCAGCTGAACGCCAGCGCCAACTGCCTCGACAAGCACATGGGCACGCCGGTCGAGAACAAGACCGCCATCATCTTTGAAGCCGATGGCGGCGAAGTCACCAAGGTCACGTACAAGGAATTGCTGGCCCGCGTCAGCCAGTTCGCCAACGGCCTGAAGGCACATGGCATCAAGAAGGGCGACCGAGTGCTGGTCTACATGCCCATGACCATTGAGGGCGTGGTCGCCATGCAGGCCTGCGCGCGCATCGGCGCCACGCACAGCGTGGTGTTCGGCGGCTTCTCGGCCAAGGCGGTGCAAGAGCGCATCCAGGACGCTGGCGCCGTGGCCGTGATTACCGCCAACTACCAGATGCGCGGCGGCAAGGAACTGCCGCTGAAGGCCATCGTGGACGAGGCGATCGGCATGGGCGGTTGCGAATCGATCAAGAACGTGTTCGTCTACGAGCGCACGCCCACCGCCGTGAACATGGTGGCCGGTCGCGACAAGACCTTCAAGCAAGTGCTGGAAGGCCAATCGACCGAGTGCGCCCCCGAAATCGTGGACGCCGAGCATCCCTTGTTCATCCTCTACACCTCTGGCTCCACCGGCAAGCCCAAGGGCGTGCAGCATTCCACCGGTGGCTACATCCTGTGGGCCAAGCTCACCATGGACTGGACGTTCGACCTCAAGCCCGAGGACGTCTTCTGGTGCACGGCCGACATCGGCTGGGTCACCGGCCACAGCTACATCGCCTATGGTCCGCTGGCCGCGGGGGCGACCGAAATCGTCTTTGAAGGCGTGCCCACGTACCCAGACGCCGGCCGCTTCTGGCAGATGATCGAGCGCCACAAGTGCAGCATCTTCTACACGGCGCCCACGGCGATCCGCTCGCTCATCAAGGCGTCCGAGACAAATGAAAAGGTGCACCCCAAGAACTGGGACTTGAGCAGCCTGCGCATCCTGGGCAGCGTCGGCGAGCCGATCAACCCCGAAGCCTGGATGTGGTACTACAAAAACATTGGTGGCGAGCGTTGCCCCATCGTCGACACGTTCTGGCAGACCGAGACCGGCGGCCACATGATCAACCCGCTGCCGGGCGCCACGCCGCTGGTGCCGGGCTCCTGCACGCTGCCGCTGCCGGGCATCTTCGCCGCCATCGTCGATGAGTCGGGCAACGAAGTGCCCAACGGCTCGGGCGGCATCCTGGTGATGAAGAAGCCCTGGCCCAGCATGATCCGCACCATCTGGAACGACCCCGAGCGCTTCAAGAAGAGCTACTTCCCGGAGGAGTTGAAGGGCTACTATCTGGCCGGTGACGGTGCTGTGCGTGACGCCGAGCGCGGCTACTTCCGCATCACCGGCCGCATCGACGACGTGCTGAACGTGTCGGGCCACCGCATGGGCACCATGGAAATCGAATCCGCGCTGGTCGCCAAAACCGATCTGGTGGCAGAAGCTGCCGTGGTGGGTCGTCCGGACGAAACCACGGGCGAGGCGATTTGCGCCTTCGTGGTGCTCAAGCGCCCGCTGCCGCAGGGCGATGAGGCCAAGGCCATTGCCAAGGAACTGCGCGACTGGGTTGCCAAGGAGATTGGCCCCATCGCCAAGCCCAAGGACATTCGCTTTGGTGAAAACCTGCCCAAGACGCGTTCGGGCAAGATCATGCGACGCCTGCTGCGCAGCCTGGCCAAGGGCGAGCAAATCACGCAGGACACCAGCACGCTGGAAAACCCGGCCATCCTGACGCAACTCGATCAGACCTACTGAGTCCCGTCCTCCAGGAGGGAGGCGAGCCGGGCGCTACATGGGGTGTAGCGCCCGTTTTTTTGCCTGCGTTTTGGCGTTTCGCGACAGCGCGAATGAGCGCAGCGTGGCGCAGGGGCGCCAACGTCAAGAAGTGTGCAGTGCGATCACGGCGTGACCAAGCAGGCGCCCACAAAAAAGCCCGCGAACATCGCGGGCTTTTTTTGTGCTGCAAGTGATCGTCAGATCACTTCATCGACATGACCCAAGTGGCCAGCTTCTTGGCTTCGTCGGCGTTCACGTTGGCGTTGGGAGGCATCGGCACTGCGCCCCACACGCCGGAGCCGCCCTTCTGGATTTTTGCGGCCAGCAGGTCAACGGCCTTGGCATCGGCGGCGTATTTCTTGGCGACGTCCTTGTAGGCGGGGCCCACCAGCTTCTTGTCGACGGCGTGGCAGGCCATGCAGTTCTTGGCCTTGGCCATGGCTTCGTCGGCCATCGCGGGGGCCGCAGCGGCCACGGCGGCCAGAGCGGCAAAAGTCAACAGAACACGCTTCATCGTTTCCTCCATAAGGGATAGTTGCGCTACAGTCGTTCAACGCCATTCTACGCTTCTCGGTTGACGATCGGCGTGCGAAAAATCTGGCGCACATCAAGGAAGCCGCATGTATTTTCTGGGTCTCGGCATCGTTTTGTTGCTATTGAAATGGCAAGAGATCGGTCCGGTCGCCGCGTGGTCGTGGTGGTGGGTGCTGACGCCATTCGCCCTGGCTGCCGCGTGGTGGAGTTGGGCCGACTGGTCCGGCTACACCAAGCGCAAAGCCATGCAAAGAGAAGAGCAGCGCAAGCTCGACCGCATCAACCGCCAGCGCACGGCCATTGGCCAGAAGCCCAGCACGGCCGCACCGCGCCGCCGCTGAGGGCGGCATCACGCTGCGCGCAGGCGTGCGCGCCACCCGGCCGCCATAATCCAGCGTGCGCCGCCCAGCTTTGGCGAACCGACTTTTTTTCGACCCCACAACGCCATCCATTCCATGCCCATCTACCGTTCCAGAACTTCCACCGCCGGCCGCAACATGGCCGGTGCCCGCTCCCTGTGGCGCGCCACCGGCATGAAGGATGGCGATTTCGACAAGCCGATCATCGCGGTCGTCAACAGCTTCACGCAATTCGTGCCCGGCCACGTGCACCTGAAGGACCTGGGCCAGCTGGTGGCCCGCGAGATCGAGGCGGCGGGCGGCGTGGCCAAGGAATTCAACACCATCGCCATCGACGACGGCATCGCCATGGGCCACGACGGCATGCTGTATAGCCTGCCCAGCCGCGACCTGATCGCCGACAGCGTCGAATACATGGTCAACGGCCATTGCGCCGATGCCATGGTGTGCATCAGCAACTGCGACAAGATCACCCCCGGCATGCTGATGGCCGCGATGCGGCTGAACATTCCGGTGGTGTTCGTGTCCGGCGGCCCCATGGAAGCGGGCAAGGCCAAGCTGGCCAACCCCGAGACCAAGACCATCGAGATCCGCAAGCTCGACCTGATCGACGCCATGGTGATGGCCGCCGACCCGTCGCAAAGCGACGCCGACGTGGCCGAGGTGGAACGCTCTGCCTGCCCTACGTGCGGCTCGTGCTCGGGCATGTTCACCGCCAACTCGATGAACTGCCTGACCGAAGCGCTGGGCCTGTCGCTGCCTGGCAACGGCACCGTGGTGGCCACGCACGCCGACCGCGAGGCTTTGTTCAAGCGCGCTGGCCAGCTGATCGTGGAACTGGCGCGCCGCTATTACGAGCAGGACGACGAGCGCGTGCTGCCACGCAGCGTGGGCTTCAAGGCGTTCGAAAACGCCATGACGCTGGACATCGCCATGGGCGGCTCCACCAACACCATCCTGCACCTGCTGGCCATCGCACAAGAGGCCGGTATCGACTTCAGCATGCAGGACATTGACCGCCTGTCGCGCACCGTACCGCAGCTGTGCAAGGTGGCGCCCAACACCAACAAGTACCACATCGAGGACGTGCACCGCGCCGGCGGCATCATGGCCATCCTGGGCGAACTCGACCGCGCCGGCAAGCTGCACACCGACGTGCCCGCCGTGCACGCGCCGTCGCTGGGCGCGGCGCTCGACGAATGGGACGTGGCGCGCGCGCCCAGCGAAGCGGTGCAGACCTTCTATCGTGCCGGCCCGGGCGGCGTGCCGACGCAGGTCGCCTTCAGCCAGTCCGCGCGCTGGCCCAGCCTGGACACCGACCGCGCGGGCGGTTGCATCCGCTCGTTCGAACACGCCTTTTCCAAGGAGGGTGGCCTGGCCGTGCTGCACGGCAACATCGCGCTGGCCGGCTGCGTCGTCAAGACCGCGGGCGTCGATGACAGCCTGCTGGTGTTCGAAGGCCCGGCCCACGTGGTCGAGTCGCAGGACGAGGCGGTCGAGCACATCCTGAACGACCAGGTCAAGGCTGGCGACGTGGTGGTGGTGCGCTACGAAGGGCCCAAGGGCGGCCCCGGCATGCAGGAGATGCTCTACCCCACCAGCTACATCAAGAGCAAGGGGCTGGGCAAAGCCTGCGCGCTGCTGACTGATGGGCGCTTTTCCGGCGGCACGTCGGGCCTGTCGATTGGCCATTGCTCGCCCGAGGCCGCGGCGGGCGGTGCCATCGGCCTGGTGCGCAACGGTGACCGCATCCGCATCGACATCCCCAAGCGCACCATCGACGTACTGGTTAGCGACGAGGAACTGGCGCGCCGCCGCGCCGAACAGGACAAGATCGGCTGGAAGCCCGCGGCGCCCCGTCCCCGCAAGGTGTCGGCCGCGCTCAAGGCTTACGCCAAGCTGGCCATGTCGGCTGACAAGGGCGCGGTGCGCGATCTGTCGCTGCTGGACGACTGACGCGCTGCGTGGGTGCCGATGGCGTCGGTAGCCCACGCTCAAACTGCGCATCATGCTCCTATTTTGGTAGCTATCTGCGCGTGTGCGCGCATGGCGAGCACCTGACCCTAAACCGGCGCGCACCTTGAGGGGAACGCCCGGCCCTTGCGGCCCGGCCTGTACATAATCCCCTCATGCTGATGCACCCGCAATTCGATCCCATCGCCATCCGGCTTGGCCCATTGGCCGTGCACTGGTACGGCATCACCTACCTCGTCGCGTTCGCGCTGTTCTTCTTTCTGGCGACACGGCGCCTGCGGCACGAACCCTACGCTTCCATCACCCAGCCCGCGCCGTGGACGCGGCGCGACATCGAGGACTTGCTGTTCTGGGGCGTGCTGGGCGTCATCGCCGGGGGGCGCCTGGGCTATTGCCTGTTCTACAAGCCGGGCTATTACGCCGCTCACCCGCTGGAAATCTTCGCCATCTGGCAGGGCGGCATGAGCTTTCACGGCGGGATGCTGGGCGTCATCGTGGCCATGATCGCCTGGGCGCAGTCGCGCGGCCGGCCCTGGCTGCAGGTGACCGACCTGATCGCGCCCTGCGTGCCGCTGGGGCTGGCATCGGGCCGCGTGGGCAATTTCATCAACGGCGAGCTGTGGGGTCGCGTGGCCGATCCGTCGCTGCCTTGGGCCATGGTGTTTCCGGGCGCCGCGCTGCCGGACGGCACCAACCCGCCGCGGCATCCGTCGCAGATCTACCAGTTCCTGCTGGAAGGGGTGCTGCTGTTCGTGCTGCTGTGGCTGTACGCGCGCCACCCGCGCAAGACTGGGCAGGTGAGCGGGGCGTTTTTGTTGGGTTACGGCGTGTTCCGGTTCGTGGCCGAATACTTTCGCCAGCCCGACGCGCACCTGGGCCTGCTGGCCCTGGGCATGAGCATGGGGCAGTGGCTGTGCGTGCCCATGATGGTGGCCGGCCTGGCGCTGTGGGCCTGGGCCAGCCGGGCGCCGGAAGGCAGATGAATATAGACGCCAGCGCAGTCACCACGGGCGCGTGCAGCTATGAATAGTGAAGCGGAAAGCGGGTTGGAAGCCACCTTGTCGCGCCAATTGCGCAGCACCCGCGAGCGCCTGGGCGCCATGCTGGGCCGCAGCAACGAAGCGCTGCCGCCGCGCGTGCTGCGGCGCACGCTGCGCGAGTTGCAGAACGTGGCCGACCCGATGGTGAGCGACGTCGAAGGCGGTCGCCGCGCCGCGGGCGTGGCGCGCTGGTACGCCCAAGCCACGCCAGAGCAGCGGCAGGACTGCTGGCTGCTGATGAGCGAGCAGTTTCCGCCCGACCCCACCGCCATTCAGGCCGCGCACGCCGCGTACGACGCCGCGCGCCATACCGACGAAGAAGCGCGCGCCGAAGTGCGCCTGCGCAAGGCGTTTGCATCGCCGCGCACGCGTCTGCTGCAACGCTTTGCTGCATTCCCTGACGGGGTGCGTTTTCTGGTCGACATGCGGGCCGAACTGCTGCCACGCCTGAAGCAGGAAAAGCGCCTGCTGGCGCTCGACGCCGAACTGGAAGATCTGTTTTCGACCTGGTTCGACGTCGGCTTTCTGGAGCTGCGGCGCATCGACTGGCATTCGCCCGCCTCGCTGATCGAAAAACTGATCAAGTACGAAGCCGTGCACGACATTCGCAGCTGGGCCGACGCCAAGAACCGGCTCGACGAAGACCGTCGCTGCTACGGCTTCTTTCACCCCAGGCTGCCGGGCGAGCCGTTGATCTTCGTCGAAGTGGCGCTGCTCAAGTCGATGGCCGGCAGCATCACCCCGCTGCTGGACGAAGAGGCCGAGCCGGCCGACCTGGGCAGGGCCACGACGGCCATTTTTTATTCCATCAGCAACACGCAGCCGGGCCTCAAGGGCGTGAGCTTTGGCGATTCGCTGATCAAGCGCGTGGTCGAAGCGCTGCAGCACGAATTTCCGCAGCTCAAGGTGTTCGCCACGCTGTCGCCCATACCCGGGCTGCGCCCGTGGCTGGGCAGGCAGGCCGATGCGCTGCTGCAGGCCATGCCGGCGCGCGCGCGGCAGGCGCTGGCGCGCCAGCTGGGCCAGGACGAAGTGGCCGCGCCCCTGCTGCTCAAGGCGCTGGAAGGCGTCGCCACGCTGGACGAAAAATCCCCCGCTCGCCGCTGGCTGCTGGCCAGCGCGGCGCGCTACCTGGGCCATGAGCAGGCCGAAGACAGCCGCCCGCGCGACGCGGTGGCGCGCTTTCACCTGGCCAATGGCGCGCGCATCGAACGGCTGAACTGGTTGGCCGACCCCTCGCCCAAGGGCATGCGCCAGTCGTATGGCCTGATGGTCAACTACCTCTACGACCTGAAACGCCTGGACAAGCACCGCGCGCAGCTGGCACAGGGAAAAGTCCCCGTGGCGGGCGCGGTCGAAAGCCTGCAAGATGGGTGGTTTTCGAACCCGCAAGACAGGAGACAAAGCCCATGAACCCCATCATCCGCCGCCGTCATGCCCTGCTGGCCAGCGCCGCCTGGGCGCTGTCGCCCGCGCTGCGCGCGCAGGCGGCCTGGCCGACCAAGCCGGTTACGCTGGTGGTGCCGTTTCCGGCCGGTGGCGGCACCGACGCCTTTGCGCGGCCGCTGGCGGCGCAGTTTTCCAAGCTGACGGGCAAGACGCTGGTCATCGACAACCGCGGCGGCGCCGGCGGCACCGTGGGTGCTTCGATCGCGGCCAAACTGCCGCCTGATGGCTACGGCCTGTTCATGGGCGGCGCGCATCACATGGTGGCGCCCAGCATGTACCCCAAACTGGACTACGACATCGAGAAAGACTTCGTGCCGCTGATCCAGGTGGCCAGCGTGCCGCAGGTGCTGGTGGTCAACGCCAAGCGCGCCAACACGGGCAGCTTCAAGGAATTCATCGACCTGATCCGCCGCAGCCCCGGCAAGCTCAACTACGCCTCCGCCGGCGCCGGGTCGGTGCACCATTTGGCGGGCGAGCTGTTCAAGCAGCAAAGCAAAACCTTCATCACCCACATTCCGTACCGCGGCGCCGGGCCGGCGCTGCAGGATCTGATCGCCGGCAACGTCGATATGGCCTTCGACGGCTTGGGCTCGTCGGCCACCCACATCAAGGGCGGCCGCATCAAGGCCCTGATGGTGGCCGGCCGCCAGCGCAACCCGGCCTTCCCCGACGTGCCCAGCGCCGCCGAAGTGGGGCTGCCCGACTACGACGTGCACACCTGGTACGGCCTGTGGGCGCCCAAGGGCACGCCCGCCGATGCGCAGGCAGCCGCCATCGAGGTCGCGCGCAAGGCCTGCCAGGAGCCAGAGGCCAAGACCGTGTGGGCGGGGCAGGGCGCCGACTTTCCCAACGTGTCCGGAGCGCAGTTCGCCAAGCTGATCCAGGACGAGATCCGCAAGTGGGCGCAGGTGGTCAAGCTGTCCGGCGCCAAGCTGGATTGAGTCGGGTAAAGGTTTCAGCCCCTTGTCCGGCCACGTGTCCCTGAGCAGCGACGACGGTGACGCGCGCGTCGCCGTCGTCACCCTGTGCCACCGCGCCAAGTTCAACGCCATGTCGCGCGCGATGTGGCGCCAGCTGCAGGCCGTTTTCGCGCGCATCCAGTCCGGCGACTGGCGCTGCGTGCTGCTGCGTGGCGAGGGTGCGCACTTCTGCGCTGGCGGCGACATTGCCGAATACCCGTCGTTTCGCTTTGCCACCGCCAGCCTGCGCGCCTTTCACGAAGACGAAGTCTGGGGCGGCCTGCGGGCCATGCTCGACTGCGACGTGCCCATCGTCGCCGCCATCGCGGGCAACTGCATGGGCGCCGGCATGGAGATGGCCAGTGCGTGCGACATCCGCGTGGCGGCCGACGACGCCCGTTTTGGCGCGCCCATCGCCAAGCTGGGCTTTCCGATGGCGCCGCGCGAGGCGCAACTGGTGGCGCGCGTGGCCGGCGAGGCGACGGCGCGCGAAATGCTGCTGGAAGCCGCCGTGCTTGGCGCCGGCGAAATGAAGGCGCGCGGCTTTCTGCACCGCATCGAGCCGCCCGACGAGTTGCTGCCGCACGCGCAAGAGCGCGCCCGCCGCATCGCCGCACTGGCGCCCCGGGCGGCGCGCGCCCACAAGCAGCTGTTCAGAGCGCTGAATGAGCCTTCAGCGCTTAGCAGTACTGCATCAAAAGCTATAGAAAACATAGTAAACGGCGCATACGACTATGCCGACAGCGCCGAACACCGCGAGGGCATCGCCGCCTTTCTCGAAAAGCGTCCCGCGCGCTTCTGACCCATCGTTTACGTCACGCCACCACCATGCCCAACCAGAATCTTTTCGTCGCGCTGCGCGACGCCTTCCCGGCCGATCTGGACACCGTCGCCGTCGAAACGGACAACGGCCTTCACTATTCGTGGCGCGACCTCGACCGCGCCACCGCCATGGTGGCCAACCTGCTGCAGTCGCTCGACATTCCCCGGGCTGCCGACGGCGTGCCGCCGCGCGTGGCGGTGCAGGTCGAAAAGTCGGTCGAAGCCATGGTGCTGTACCTGGCGACGCTGCGGGCGGGCTTTGTGTTCCTGCCGCTCAATACCGCCTATCAAAGCGCCGAGATCGAATACTTCATCGGCAACGCCGCGCCGGCCGTGGTGGTGTGCAGCAGCAAGAACTTCCCGTGGGTCAGCCAAATCGCCTTCAAGGCCGGCACGCGCCACGTCTTCACGCTGGACGACGACCGCACCGGCAGCCTGCTGGAGCGCGCCGCGCATTGCAGCGACCGGCAGACGCCCGTGCAGCGCGGTGAGGGCGACCTGGCGGCGATCCTGTACACCAGCGGCACCACCGGCCGCAGCAAGGGCGCCATGCTGTCGCACGGCAACCTGCTGAGCAACGCGGCCATGCTGAAGGACTACTGGGGCTGGCAGCCCGGCGACGTGCTGATTCACGCGCTGCCGATCTTCCACGTGCATGGGCTGTTCGTTGCCATTCACGGCGCGCTGCTGAACGGCTCGAAGATGCTGTGGCACGGCAAGTTCGACCCCCGACGCGTGATCGCCGACCTGCCGCGCGCCACCGTGTTCATGGGCGTGCCGACGCTGTACGTGCGCATGCTGGGCGAAGCGTCGTTGACGCGGCAGCAGGCGGCGCACATGCGGCTGTTCATCAGCGGTTCGGCGCCGCTGCTGATCGAGACCTTTAACGACTGGCAGGCGCGCACCGGCCACACGATTCTGGAGCGCTACGGCATGAGCGAAACCATCATGCTGACCAGCAACCCCTACCGTGCGGATGGCCGTTTCGACGGGCAGGCCGAGAGGCGCGGCGGCACGGTGGGCTTCCCGCTGCCGGGTGTCGAGGTGCGGGTGCGCGGTGACGACGGCGCCGCCATGCCGGCGGGCGAAATCGGCGGCATTCAGGTGGCGGGGCCGAACGTCTTCAGCGGCTATTGGCGCATGCCCGAGAAGACGGCCGAAGAGTTCACCAGCGACGGCTTCTTCAAGACCGGCGATGTCGGCAAGCAGGACGAGCGCGGCTACGTCACCATCGTCGGGCGCAGCAAGGACCTGATCATCAGCGGGGGCTACAACGTCTATCCGGCCGAGATCGAAGGCTACCTGAACGAGCTGCCCGGCGTGGCCGAAAGCGCCATTGTTGGCGTGCCCCACCCCGACTTTGGCGAGGTGGGCGTGGCGGTGGTCATCGCCAAGCCCGGCGCCGCGCTGGATGGTGAGCGGTTGCTGGCCGAGCTGAAGGCGCGGTTGGCCAACTTCAAGATTCCCAAGCGCTGCTACGTCGAACCCGAACTGCCGCGCAACACCATGGGCAAGGTGCAGAAAAACCTGCTGCGCGACCGCTATCAGGGCCTGTTCAAGCCGAGTTAGCTGACGGCGTTGGCTGACAGGGCGGGGCGAGGCAGGGGGCTACACTTGTGGGTCAAGCGGTTGCTTGGGGCGCGCGCGGCGCGCCGTGAGGCACTTGCCATTGACCTGAAAAGCGGAATACCTATGTCCTTGAAGTCCCTGCTGTTGCTGCTGATCGGGGCGGCCATCGTCATTTTCGTAGGCCTCAACTGGGTGGCCATGACCACGCCCACCACCTTGACCCTGGGCTTCACCGACATTCAGGCGCCACTGGGTCTGGTACTGCTGGGGCTGATGGCGCTGCTGTCGGTGGTCTTCGTCGCGCTGATCGCCTACACCCAGGGCACGGTGCTGATGGAAACGCGCCGCCACGCCAAGGAACTGTCGGCTCAGCGCGAACTGGCCGACAAGGCCGAGGCTTCGCGCTTTACCGATCTGCGCGCGCACCTGGACAAGGAAATTACCCGCCTGTCCGAAGTCATCGACAGGCAGGCGCGCGAGACGCTGTCGCGCGTGGATCGCGCCGAAATGGGCCTGCGCGAGCGGCCCGTGGACGCCGAGATCACCCGTCTGGCGCAGGCGGTGGAAACCCACAACCGCGACCTGCACGCGCGGGTGGATCGGCTGGAAATGGGTCTGCGTGACGGGCTGGCGGGGTATGTGCCCGCGCCAGCCACGGTTCGGCCAGCGGTGACTGCGGCGCTGCCCGCGCAGGCGCCGGTCGCATCGCCCGGGGCGGATCCGGTCGGTGACGCGGTTGCGCGCTGAACCGCTGAGCGGTTGAACGCGCGCCGATGGGGGAAATCAGGCCGGGCGGCCTGCCAGCGGCGTTTTGTAGCTATTCATTTAGTAGCTAACCGACGGGTTGGTTAGCGCAGCACCAGCACCGGAATTTCGGAATGCGTCAGCACTTGCTGGGTTTCGCTGCCCAGCAGCAGGCGCTTGACGCCTTTGCGGCCGTGCGACGCCATCACGATGATGTCGGCTTTGTGCTTCTTGGCGCCGGCGATCAGCGCATCTGACACCACGTCGGACTTGGCCAGCACCGTCTTGACCTTGACCCCCTTGGCATCGGCGGATTTCTTCACCACGTCCAGCACGTTCTGACCGTCGTCGGCCCACTGCTTTTCGACGCGCGCCACGTCTTCGGCAGACAGCGGAATCGAGCCTTCGAAATAACTCTGCGGATAGCGCGGCACGACCTTCAATGCGATCAGTTCGGCGCCGCACAGGGCGGCCAGGCCGATGGCGCTGTCGACGGCTTTTTTGGACAGCTTGGAGCCGTCGGTGGCAACGAGAATGCGGTTGTACATGGTGAGTTCTCCTTGGAAATTCTCGGCTGGCTCGGTCGCACCCGGCGGGCGAAGTCGCGTGCCGGGCTGAACGATACCCTAAGTTACCAGTGCCTCCACCGCCGGATATTGACGCGTGTCAATTTGACCGGTCGGCCAAAGCGCGTACAGTCGCCCCCGTGAAGCAAGGTGTTGGCGTGATTTCATCGGCTGCCATCGACACGCCCGCGTCGGCGCCCGCCGCCGACCCGGTGCGGGGCGATGCTGCCTGGGTGCTGCTGGATGAGCGCGACGAATGGCTGGAGTTCAGCCGCCCCGTCGGCGCGCCAGGCGCGGCCGCCGACACCGGTCTGTGGGAATCCAGCGTGGTGTTCGAGGGCATGCATTGCGCGGCCTGCGCGGGCACCATTGAGCAGGCGCTGCGCGCCACGCCCGGCGTGCGCGAAGCCGACGTCAGCGCGGCCAGCCAGCGCGGGCGCGTGGTGTGGGACGAGGGCGCCACTCGGCCTTCGCGCTGGATGCAGGCGGTGGCGCGCACGGGCTATCGCCCATTGCCGGCACACGACGCCTTCGCCACCGAGCGCCGGCAGGCGGAAACACGCAAGATGCAATGGCGCTTGGGCGTGGCCGGCCTGTGCATGATGCAGGTGATGATGTACGCGACGCCGACGTACTTCACCGCCAGCGGAGAGATTGAGCCCGACCTGGTCAACCTGCTGCGCTGGGCGCAATGGGTGCTGTCGGTGCCGGTGGTGCTGTTTTCCTGCCAGCCGTTCTTTCGCAACGCGCTGCTCGACCTGAAGCTGCGCCGCGTCAGCATGGATTTGCCGGTGGCTTTGGGCATGCTGATCACGTTCGTCGTCAGTTCATTGGGCACGTTCGAGCCGGGCGGCCTGTTCGGGCGCGAGGTTTACTTCGATTCGCTGACGATGTTCGTGTTCTTCCTGCTGACGGGCCGTTGGCTGGAGTTGCGACTGCGTGATCGCACTGCCGGCGCGCTGGAGGCGCTGATGCACCGCTTGCCCGACAGCGTGCAGCGGCGCGGCGCGGCCGGCGAATGGGAGCGCGTGTCGGTGCGCCGCATTCGGGTTGGCGACCTGCTGCGGGTGCTGCCAGGCGAGGTGATCCCCGCCGATGGTGTGGTGGAGCAAGGCCAGACGTCGGCCGACGAGGCGTTGCTGACGGGCGAATCGACGCCGCTGGCGCGCGGTGTTGGCCAGCGCGTGGTGGCGGGTAGCCACAACCTGACGGCGCCGGTGGAGATTCGCGTCGAACAGGTCGGCGGCGACACCCGCTACGCCCAGATCGTCGCGCTGATGGAGCAAGCATCCACCAGCAAGCCTGAGATCGCGCTGCTGGCGGATCGGCTGGCCAAGCCGTTTCTCATCCTGGTGCTGGTGGCTGCCGCGCTGGCGTGTGCATGGTGGTGGTCGAGCGACCCGAGCCACGCCTTGATGATTGCCGTGGCGATTCTGGTGGTGACCTGCCCGTGCGCGTTGTCGCTGGCCACGCCCGCCGCCATGCTGGCCAGCGCGGGCGCGCTGGCGCGCAGCGGCGTGCTGGTGCGCCGCATGCAGGCGCTGGAAGCGCTGTCGCACGTCGATACCGTGGTGTTTGACAAGACCGGCACGCTGACGCGCGATGCCTTCGTGCTGGAGGACGTGCAACTGCGGCGTGGTGTTACCCGTGCGCAGGCGCTGGGGCTGGCCGCGGCCATGGCGGGCGGCAGCCTGCACCCGGTGTCGCGCGCGCTGGCGCAAGCCGGCGCGGACGAAGGCTGCGAGGCGCCGGCCATCGCCGTGACGGACCTGCGCGAAGTGCTGGGGCAGGGCGTGGCAGCGCGGCTGCCCGATGGGCGCGGCGGCCTGAACGAAGTGCGCCTGGGTTCGGCCGTTTTTTGCGGCGTGGCACCGATCGCGGCGCGAGGGCCGGTCACGCACCTGAGCGACGCCAACGGTTGGCTGGCGAGCTTTCATTTGCGTGAGGATTTGCGGGCGGATGCCAAAGCCAGCGTGGACGCATTGCGGCGCGCTGGCGTGCAGGTGAGGCTGCTTTCTGGCGACCGGCCGGAAGCGGCCGCCCGGGTGGGGCAACTGGCCGGCATCGACGACGCGCGCGGCGGGTGTCTGCCGGGCGATAAGCTGGCCGATCTGCGCGCCGCGCAGGCGACGGGCGCCACCGTGGCCATGGTTGGCGACGGGCTGAACGACGGGCCGGTGCTGGCGGGGGCCGACGTGTCGTTCGCCTTCGGGCGCTCGGTGCCGTTGGCGCGCGCCCAAGCCGACTTCGTCGTGCTGGGCGACCGGCTGTCGCTGATTCCCGCATGCCATGCCAAGGCGCGCCGCACCATGCAGGTTGTAAGACAAAATCTGGGCTGGGCAGCGGCCTACAACGCCATTGGCGTTCCGCTGGCCATGGCAGGCTATATGCCGCCGTGGGCGGCGGGCTTGGGCATGGCGGCCAGTTCGCTGGTGGTGGTGTTGAATGCGCTGCGGCTGTCAAAGGCCGACATGCAGCCAGTCGAGGTACGCTGATGGATATTCTTTACCTGCTCATCCCGTTGTCGGTGGTGCTGGTGTTCTTTATCCTCGGGGCGTTGTGGTGGGCCATCTACCGTGGCCAATTCGACGACGTCGACCGCGAAGGCGAACGGATTCTGGATCACGATTGACCTGCGTCAACCAAGCCCATAATACGAGTCGGGATACTGCTGAAGGTTTTATCAGGAAGAGGTGGAAATGACATTCGCCAATACACGGGCCACGGTCTACAACGACAAAGTGGTCAGGCAATTTGCCATCATGACGGTGGTATGGGGCGTGGTCGGGATGCTGGTGGGCGTGATCGTCGCCGCGCAGCTCGCCTGGCCAGAGCTGAATCTGGGCATTCCATGGCTCAGCTATGGACGATTGCGACCCCTGCACACCAACGCGGTGATCTTCGCGTTTGGTGGCAGCGGCCTGTTCGCCACGTCTTACTACGTGGTGCAGCGCACCTGCCAGGTGCGCCTGTTCAGCGACAAGCTGGCGGCGTTTACCTTCTGGGGCTGGCAATTGGTCATCGTCGCGGCCGCAGTTTCGCTGCCGCTCGGCTTCACCACCGGCAAGGAATATGCCGAACTCGAGTGGCCGATCGACATCCTGATCACGCTGGTGTGGGTGTCGTACGCGCTGGTGTTCTTCGGCACCGTGGGTACGCGTCGCGTCAAGCACATCTACGTGGCCAACTGGTTCTACGGTGGGTTCATCCTGGCGGTGGCGCTGCTGCACGTCGTCAACAGCGCTGAAATCCCGGTGGGCATGATGAAGTCCTACTCCGCCTACGCCGGCGTGCAGGACGCCATGGTTCAGTGGTGGTACGGCCACAATGCCGTCGGCTTCTTCCTGACCGCGGGCTTTCTGGGCATGATGTACTACTTCATTCCCAAGCAGGCCGAGCGTCCGGTGTACAGCTATCGCCTGTCCATCGTCCACTTCTGGGCGCTGATCTTCACGTACATGTGGGCTGGCCCGCACCACCTGCACTACACGGCCCTGCCGGACTGGGCGCAAAGCGTGGGCATGCTGTTCTCGCTGATCCTGCTGGCACCCAGCTGGGGCGGCATGATCAACGGCATCATGACGCTGTCCGGCGCCTGGCACAAGCTGCGTGACGACCCGATCCTGCGCTTCCTGATCGTGTCGCTGTCGTTCTACGGCATGTCCACGTTCGAAGGCCCGATGATGTCCATCAAGACCGTCAACGCGTTGAGCCATTACACCGACTGGACGGTGGGCCACGTGCACTCCGGTGCGCTGGGCTGGGTGGGCCTGATCACCATGGGTTCCATGTACTACCTGATCCCGCGCCTGTTCGGCCAGAAGCAGATGTACAGCATGAAGGCCGTTGAGGTGCACTTCTGGGTCGCCACGATCGGTATCGTGGTCTACATTGCCGCGATGTGGATTGCCGGTGTGATGCAAGGCCTGATGTGGCGCGCGGTCAACGCCGACGGCACGCTGACTTACACCTTCGTCGAATCGGTCAAGGCGACCTATCCGTTCTACGTGCTGCGTTTGCTGGGTGGTCTGCTGTACCTTGGTGGCATGGTCATCATGCTGTGGAACACCTTCAAGACAGCGGCCGCCGGCCGCGCCACCCCGGTGCAGATTCCGGCCGTGGCTGCACACGCCTAAAGCCAGGAAGGAGTGAACAACATGGCTCAAGCACATCCCACCACGGGTCACGCCAAGATCGAGACCAGCAACTTTCTGATGATCGTGCTCATCCTGCTCACCGTGGCAGTGGGCGGTATCGTCGAGATTGTTCCGCTGTTTTTCCAGAAGTCCACCACGCAGCCGATCGAGGGTCTCAAGCCCTACACCGCGCTGCAGCTGGCAGGGCGCGACATCTATCAGCGCGAGGGTTGCTACAACTGCCACTCGCAGATGGTCCGCCCCTTCCGCGCCGAGGCGCTGCGCTACGGTCCTTATTCCGTGGCTGGCGAATTCGTCTATGACCACCCGTTCCAGTGGGGCAGCAAGCGCACCGGCCCTGATCTGGCGCGCGTGGGCGGCCGCTACAGCGACGACTGGCACCGTGTGCACCTGAACAACCCGCGCGACGTGGTGCCCGAATCCAACATGCCCGCCTATTCATGGCTCGAGCGCAACGCGGCCAATGCGGCGACCATCTCGGCGCACATGACCGGTCTGCGCCGCGTGGGCGTGCCCTACACCGACGACGAGATCGCCAAGGCGCCTGAAGAACTCAAGGGCAAGACCGAGATGGATGCCGTCATCGCCTATCTGCAGGTGCTGGGCATTCACCGCAAGTAAACGCACCCAACGCGAGGTTCCCCATGGACATCAACCTGCTGCGCAGCATAGTGACAGTGGTGGCTTTTCTGGTCTTCATCGGCATCGTGGTCTGGGCGTGGTCACGCCGCAACCAGGCCGATTTCGACGAAGCCGCCCAGTTGCCCTTCCAGCAGGACTGATGCGATTCGGCATGACCCGCGTTGCAGCATAAGGAACACCCAAAATGAGCGACTTCACGAGCAACTTCTGGTCGGTCTTCATCGCCGGCGTCACGATCCTGAGCATTCTGGCCTGCCTGGCCTTGCTCGTCATCAGTGGCAAGACCAAGGCGATGACGGCTGCCGACAACACCACGGGCCACGTCTGGGACGGCGACCTGCGCGAGATGAACAACCCCCTGCCGCGCTGGTGGGTGGGCCTGTTCGTGCTGACCTGCCTGTTCGCCTTTGCCTACCTATACCTCTACCCGGGTCTGGGTTCCTACCCCGGTTCGCTCAAGTGGTCGCAGACGGGCCAGTTTGACGCCGAGGTGGCGCGCGGCAACGAGCAGGTTGCGCCGCTGTATGCGCGTTTTGCCGGCATGGGGCCCGAGCAGCTGTCCAAGGACCCCGAGGCCATGGCCATCGGTGACCGTCTGTTTCTGAACAACTGCGCACAGTGCCACGGCTCCGACGCGCGCGGCAGCAAGGGCTTTCCCAACCTGACCGACAAGCAGTGGAACTGGGGCGGCACGCCCGACAAGATCCATGAGACCATTGCCAAGGGCCGCATGGGCGTCATGACGCCGATGGCCGCCGCGGTCGGTTCGCCGGAAGACGTGCGCAACCTCGCCAACCATGTGCTGAGCCTGTCCGGCGCGCCGCACGATTCCGTGCGCGCCAACCTGGGCAAGGAAAAGTTCATGGTCTGCGCGGCCTGCCACGGTGCGGACGGCAAGGGCAACCCTGCCATGGGCGCGCCCAACCTGACCAGCGGCATCTTCACGCATGGCCCCGGCGTCGAGGCGCACATCGTGAACATGATCAACAACGGCAAGACGGGTGTCATGCCGGCATGGGAATCGAAATTCACGCCCGAGCAGCTGAAGGTGCTCACGGCCTACGTGTGGGGCAAGGGCGGCGGCGTACCCGGCGCGCCTGCGGCGGCTGTGGCCGACGCTGCCTCCGTCAGCGTGGAGAACGGCATCGTCAAGTTCTTCTTCGCCACCGGCAAGGCCGACGTGGCGAGTGGTGCCGACAAAGCCCTGGCCGAAATCGTGGCCGGCGTGAAAGCCGGCAAGAAGGCCATCGTCAGCGGCTACGTCGATTCCACCGGCAGCGCCGCCCAGAACGAAGAACTGGCCAAGCAGCGTGCCGTTGCCGTGCGCGACCAGCTCAAGGCGCTGGGCGTGGACGAAGGCAGCATCGACTTGCAGAAGCCCGACAACGTCGAGGCCGGCGCGGGCGCCCAGGCGCGCCGCGTGGAAGTCAAGCTGATGTGAGCTCACTGAGCTGAAGGAAGACCGGGCCGCGAAACACGTGTGCCCGGTTTTTTTTCTGATGCTCAATCGTTATATGCGCAATGGCTTAAGTAATACAATGGCAACAGGGCATGGTCGTCATCGCATGTCGGCCGAATCCGGAGGAGATAGCTGCCCTTTGTCGATGTTCGTTCCCGAGAAGTCGTCTTGAACACTCCCGCATCTCCTGAAAAACCCGTTGCATCCGCCAAGCTGGCCGATGACGACGTCTTGGTTTCCCTCTACCAGGCCCACAAGAAGATTTATCCGCGCAGCGTCACGGGCCTGTTCGCCAAGTGGCGCTGGTTCTTCGTCTGGGCGACGCAACTGTTCTTCTATGGCATGCCGTGGCTGCAGTGGAACGGGCGCCAGGCCATGCTGTTCGACCTCGAGGCGCGGCGCTTTTACATCTTCGGGCTGGTGCTCTATCCGCAGGATGTCATCTACCTGTCGGGCATTCTGATCATCTCTGCGCTGTTGCTGTTTTTGTTCACGGCGGTGGCTGGGCGGCAATGGTGCGGCTATGCCTGTCCGCAAACCGTCTACACCGAAATTTATCTGTGGATCGAGCGCAAGATCGAAGGCGACCGCTCGGCGCGCATGCGGCTCGACGCGGCGCCCCTGTCCACCGCCAAATTTCTGCGCAAGTCCGCCAAACAGGCAGCATGGATTGCTGTCGGCCTGTGGACTGGCTTCACCTTCGTGGGTTACTTCACCCCGATCCGCGAACTGGCGCAGCACGTGCTTGCCTGGACGCTCGGCCCCTGGCAAACGTTCTGGATCTTCTTCTACGGCTTTGCGACCTACGGCAACGCCGGCTTCATGCGCGAGCAGGTTTGCAAGTACATGTGTCCTTACGCGCGCTTCCAGAGCGCCATGTTCGACAAGGACACGCTGATCGTCTCGTACGACAAGCAGCGCGGCGAGCCGCGCGGCGCGCGCTCGCGCAAGGCCGACCCCAAGGCGCTGAACCTGGGTGATTGCGTCAACTGCACCCTGTGCGTACAGGTGTGCCCCACGGGCATCGACATACGCAACGGTTTGCAATACGAGTGCATCAGTTGTGCCGCCTGTATCGACGTATGCGACGAGGTGATGGACAAGGTGGGATATCCGCGCGGCCTGATTCGCTACACCACCCAGCACGGGCTTGAAGAGCGCTGGGGCCGGGCTGAAATCATCCGCCACATCATGCGCCCGCGGGTCATGCTGTATACCGCCATCCTGGGAGCGGTGTGCGTGGGGCTGCTGGCCAGCATCTACCTGCGCACGCCGTTCAAGGTCGACGTGGTGCGCGACCGCGCCTCGCTGGCGCGCATCGTGCAGGGCGGCAACATCGAAAACGTGTACCGCGTGCAGATCATGAATGCCACCGAACGTGCGCAGGACTATCGCCTCAGCGTCGAAGGCCTGCCGGGCCTGATGCTCACCTCGCAGCCCACCGTGAAGGTGGAGGCGGCCGATGCGTTATGGGTGCCCTTGCAAATGCAACTGCCCTACAACGGCGCCGCCCCCGGCTCCCATCCGGTCACCCTGACCATTGCCTCCGACGTCGGCACGGTGCACGAAAAAACCGTGTTTCTGGTGCCGCGCTGAATCCGCAGGAGTTCAAACCATGACCGATCCCAAGCGTTCCGGCCCTTGGTGGCGCTATCCGCACATGTGGCTCGTCGTCGGCGGGCCCGCGGTGGTCGTGGTGGCCGCTTTCGTCACGCTCTATCTGGCCATCAGTCACCCCGACCCGGTGTATACCGACGCGCCGCGCTCCAATCGCGCCGCGCAACAGCCCGCAGACGAAGTGGGTGCGACCGCCGTGCCTGCAATGCAGGCGCGCAACCATGCCGCCACCGGCGGCGTGCCGCCTGAGCCCGCCGACCCGCGCACCGGTCGGTAAGCCCCTCGTATCACTTCGCCACACCGCCATGATCAGCAAACAACGCCTGTTTTGGATCGCCTGGCCGGCCTTTCTGGTCGCGGCCGCGCTCGAATTGATGGTCTTCGCCGTGCTGGATCCAGAAATGCTGACCCTGTTCGGCAAGCCGGCCGGTTGGTCGCGCCAAGCGGTCTACACCGTCACTTTTCTCATCTTCTGGTTCATGATGATGGTCTGCAGCGCACTTACGGTGCTGTTGACCATGTCGCCCTTCGAGCTGAACCAGCTTCAGCCGCAGGAAGGCGCTGACACCGCACCTTGACTCGGGCCGGCAGACCGGCCGATGGCACTGCCTGCACCTTTCGGCTCGCTGCGTTAGTGCGCATGGCAAAGCCGGTGGACAACGCGCAGGGCGCCGCCCCTTGTGCTTCCAATTGATGGATGAATCAGGCGGGACTTGGTGATGGGGGGTGACGAGCCTTTACCCCGGCACTGACTCCAAAGTTAGGGCTGCTTGGTTCCCCACCTGACCCGGTTGGCTCCTTCGCCATGCGGGAAGGCCCGTCGGGGGCTATTGTAGCTTCTGTGGCGCAGCGCAGTGCAGCCGGCGCTGCGCTTCGGCGGCGCCGAAGCTGAGCGCGAGCACGTTCAGCACTTCGCCGCGCAGTTGGGCCAGCTGATCTGGGTCGATATGGGCACTCAACCGTGCCTGCAGGCGGGCGGCGCGCGGGTGACAGCAGTCGCTCAGCGCATGGCTCAGTGCAACGGCCTGGGCATGCAAATCTGACCACGCTCGTTCGGTGAACGCTGCTGAGTCAGATGCTTCGATAAAGTACGGCATAAGCAGAGGCTCCAGGCATCGGCACACCCCAAGCGGTGCCCGCGCAGTCGCTGAATGAAATGCTTTTTTGTTGCGCTGCAGCATATCGTGTTTAAGCGTTGCGGAACAGTCTCCGTCTTATTTGCGCATCGTTTCCGAGTCCATCCTCTAATCCCGGCGGCTTGGCTTCGGCCCGTAGAATCCTCGCCATGTCGTATCTGGTCCTGGCTCGCAAATACCGTCCGCGTAATTTTTCGGAAATGGTGGGTCAGGAGCACGTCGTGCAGGCCCTCACCAACGCGTTGACCCAGCAGCGGCTGCACCACGCCTACCTGTTTACCGGCACCCGAGGTGTTGGCAAGACGACCGTGTCGCGCATTTTGGCCAAGTCGCTCAACTGCATCGGCGCCGACGGACAGGGCGGCATCACGGCCCAGCCTTGCGGCGTGTGCCCGGCCTGCACCGACATTGACGCCGGCCGCTTTGTCGACTACACCGAACTGGACGCCGCCAGCAACCGCGGCGTGGACGAAGTGCAGAGCCTGCTGGAGCAGGCCGTCTACAAGCCGGTGCAGGGCCGCTTCAAGGTCTTCATGATCGACGAAGTGCACATGCTGACCAACACGGCCTTCAACGCCATGCTGAAGACGCTGGAGGAGCCGCCCGAATACCTCAAGTTCGTGCTGGCCACCACCGATCCGCAGAAGGTGCCGGTAACGGTGTTGTCGCGCTGCCTGCAGTTCAACTTGCGTCCCATGGCGGCCGAGACGGTGCTGGATCACCTCGCGCGCGTGCTGGCGGCCGAAAATGTGCCGGCCGACCCCGGCTCGCTGCGACTGCTGGCGCGCGGCGCGCGCGGCTCGATGCGTGACGCCCTCAGCCTGACCGACCAAGCCATCGCTTTCGGCTCCGGTCGGCTGGACGAAAGCGCGGTGCGCCAGATGCTGGGCAGCGTGGACCGCGGCGTGGTGTTCAGCCTGATCGCGGCGCTGGCCGCGGGCGACGGCCGCGTGGTGGTCGAGTTGGTCGACCAATTGCGCGCGGCCGGCCAGTCCGCCGCCACCACGCTCGAAGACATGGCCAGCGTGCTGCAGCGCATGGCCGTACAGCAGGCCGTACCCGACATGCCGGTCGACGAAACCGACCCCGACGCGCAGCAAATCGCCCGCCTGGCCGCGCTGTTGCCCGCTGACGAAACCCAGCTGCTGTATAGCCTGTGCATCCATGGCCGGTCCGAACTGGGCCTGGCACCGGACGAATACACCGGCTTGACCATGGTGCTGTTGCGGCTGTTGCCTTTCAAGGCAGGGGCGCGTTCACAGGCCAGCGCCACGGCTGAAAAAAAAACTCTAACGCCGGCTGAGCCGCTGGCGGAAACACCTGCGCCCGCCCAGCGCGCGGCGACACCACCCAGTGTCTGCGCTGCGGCCGTGCCCACGGGGCCGCGGCAAACCGCGCCAGTGCCGTCCGCTGGCGCGTCGGGCGCACCTTTGCCTGAGTCCGCGCCCGCCCAGTGGGACGACGGTGGCACCTTCGCACCGCCCGACGCCGAGCCCGCGGGCGAGCCAGAGCCGGACATGGGTGACTTCGATGCGCCGCCGCCAGCGCCAACTCGTGTCCGCCCCGCGCTGCAGTCGCTGCCCGTGCACCAGCAGCCTCCACCGCTGGGTTCACGACCAAATGCGCCGTCCGCGCACACGGATCAAGCGCCGGATGCTACTGAAACCGTAGCTGTAAAGGTGCATGAAATCACCGATTCAGCGCCCCCTCAGCCCAGGCCCATGGCTCCGGTGCCAACCACCCTGGTGCCAGCGGCCGAAGGCAACTTCTGGCACGGCGTGGTGCAGGACTTGGTGGCCCGCGAAGCCATTACCGCGTTGGTGCGCGAGCTGGCGCTGCAGTCGCAGCTGATGGTGCGAGCCGACGGACAATGGACCTTGCAGGTCGAAAGCGAATCGCTCGGCCAGTCTGCCGCGCGCGAACGCCTGCAGGCCGCGCTGGCCGAGGCCGGGCACGCGGTGCGCCTGCGTGTCGACATCGGCCCGGTGTCTGACAGCCCGGCGCGGCGCAACAAGATCGCCGCCGACCAGCGCCTGAAGGCGGCCGAAGCGCTGCTGCTGGCCGACCCGTTCGTGCAGGAGATGATCCGCGACTTTGGGGCGAAAATCGTGCCCGGAAGCATCAAGCCGCTTTGATGCATTGAATCTGAAAACCGAAGGAATACCGATGTTCAACAAAGGACAACTCGCCGGCCTGATGAAGCAGGCCCAGGCCATGCAGGACAACCTGAAGAAAGCGCAGGACGAGCTGGCATTGATGGAGGTCGAAGGCGAATCCGGCGCCGGTTTGGTCAAGGTGCTGATGACCGCCAAGCACGACGTCAAGCGCGTCACGATTGACCCGAGCCTGCTGGCCGACGACAAGGACATGCTCGAAGACCTGGTCGCCGCCGCCTTCAACGCCGCCGTGCGCAAGGCCGAGGAACTGTCGGCCGAAAAGATGGGCAAGCTGATGCCAGCGGGCATGCCGGGGCTGCCGTCGGGCATGAAGTTCCCGTTTTAAACAGGTTCATCCCCCTGAGCGGCTGACGCCGCTTCCCCCTTCTCTCGCTTCGCTGCGCTGCGCGGGAAGGGTGACAACGCCAGCGGGCGGGCCAAGCCCTTCCGCGGCGTTCGCTGGGATGGCCTGCTCCGCGGCCGTTCGATCCGTTTGTGCGCGTGCCTAAGCGTGCCCCACTCCCAAGGCCCCACTCCCAACGCTCAACCCCAAAATGTCCGACACCCACAGCCTCGACACCCTGGTGCAAGCACTCAGGCGCTTGCCGGGGGTGGGTGTGCGTTCGGCGCAGCGCATGGCGTTTCATTTGTTGCAGCACGACCGCGACGGTGCGCAGTTGTTGGCGCGGTCGCTGCAGGACGCGGTGGCGCAGGTGCGGCATTGCACGCTGTGCCACACCTTCACTGAAAGCGAGGTCTGCGCGACCTGCCGCGACCCTCGGCGCGACGCCAGCAAGCTGGCGGTGGTCGAAACGCCAGCCGACCAGGCGGCGCTTGAGCGCACGGCGGCGTTCAATGGCCGCTATTTCGTGCTGATGGGCAAACTCAGTCCGCTCGACGGCATCGGCCCGCGCGATATCGGTGTGCACAAACTGATCGAGCGCGCGCTGGATGGCACGGTGCAGGAGGTGATCCTGGCCACCAACTTCACCGCCGAGGGCGAAGCCACCGCGCACGTCATCGGGCAGACACTCAAGAGCCGCGGGCTTACCGTCACACGCCTGGCGCGCGGTGTGCCGGCCGGCAGCGAACTGGAATACGTCGACCTCGGCACCATCGCGCATGCACTGGCCGACCGGCGCTGATCGCCGGCGCTCGGTTGCTTTGTTTTTGATAGCTTCATGTCGTGTATCTGCGTGCGTCAGAGCCGCGGCAGACGCGCATTCACCGAGCATGGCCGCAGCGCCCGCGCTGGCACTGTCGCACGCTTGTTGCGGCGTGTTCAGGGCGCGAGCCTGACTTCCTCCTGACCGCGCGACCGACCCTACACACAAACCCCATGCGGGTAGCTGCCGATGCCCTGGCCGCAAGGCTTGCGCTACCGTCGGATGGATTGCACTGCGCCATGTTTCACCCAGCCATTCATCGTCCATCACCCGTCCCAATGACACGCCGCCGCTGGCTGCGCACGGCCGTGGCGGCGGCGGCGGCTGTGGGCGTGGCGCGCGCGCAGTCGCTGCAGGACAAGCGAAAAATCGCCATCGCCGTCGGCGGCAAGACAGCGCTGTACTGCTTGCCGCTGGCCGTTGCCGAACAGCTCAATTACTTCAGCGACGAAGGCCTGGACGTCGAACTGCTGGACCATGCCGGCGGCAGCCTGGCACAGCAGTCGATGTTGCAGGGCCGGGCCGACGTGGCCCTCGGCGGGCTCGAACACGCCATCTTGCTGCGCCAGCGTGGCTACAGCTGCCGCGCGTTCGTGTTTCTGGGGCGCGCGCCGCAGGTGGTGTTTGGCGCGAATCCGCGCGTCGTGCCCGATGCCAGGGCGCTGGCGCAGCTCAAGGGCCATCGCATTGGCGTGTCGGCGCCCGATTCTTTGACGCACTGGTTCGCGCAGATGCTGCTGGCGCGCCACGGCTTGTTGCCCACCGACGTTGAGTACGTTGGTGTCGGCACGTCGACGGCGGCCGCCAGCGCGGTGCGCGAAGGGCGCGTCGACGCCATCTCCAGCATCGACCCGGTGATCAGCATGCTGGAGTTTCGCGGCGACATTCGCGTGCTGGCCGACACACGCTCGCTGCGCGGCACGCAGGACTTGTACGGCGGCCCCATGCCTGGCGCCTGCCTGTACGCGCCGCAGGCGTTTGTGGTGCGCTACGCGCCCACGGTGCAGGCGCTGACCCATGCCGTGGTGCGGGCGCTGAAATGGCTGCAGACGGCTGGCCCCAGCGATATCGTGCGCGCCGTGCCCGAGGCTTACATGTATGGCGACCGCGCCATTTACCTGGCTGCGCTCGAAAAGGCGCGCGAGGCGCTGTCGCCCGACGGCATGGTGTCCGAGGAGGGTGTGGCGGTGGCGCACCGCATCGTGTCGCAGTACTTTCCAAGCGGCGGCACGGTGCGCGCGCAGTCGCCGGGCGCCACCTACACCAATGACTTCGCGCGCCGCGCCAAACAGCGCTTTCAGGTGTCGGGCATCGGCGCCGGCACGCCGGCAGGCTGACGCGCCGTCGGCCCGCCGTCAGTCAGCGCTTGGGCTTGGCCGCCGCCTTGTTGGCGGGCTTGGGCGCTGACTTGGCTGGTCTGGCCTTGCCGTCCGACTGGGCGGGCTTGGCCTTGGCCGCGGCGGTTTTCGCGGATTCGCGCTTGGAGCCCGCCTTGTCCTTGGCCTTGTCCTTGCTTTTGTCCCTGTCGTGGGTGCTGGCCTGGCGGTCGGCACGCCCACGCTTGGCGGCGCCGTGGGTCTCGCGCGCTTGCCGCGCATCGCGCTTGCGCTCGGCCGCCGTCGTGCTGGCGCGGGCGCGGCGTTCCTCGGCCTGTTCGCGGCGTGCGGCTTCCAGCCCTTCGCGCGCAGCTGCGGCGGCGGCGCGCACCGGCAGGAACAGCACCACCGCCTGACCGCGCTTCAGGCCAGCGCGGGCGCTGGTGTGGTTCCAGCCCGCCACGGTGGCGGCGGGCAGGTCGTAGCGCGCGGCCACGGTGGCGATGGAATCGCCCTTGCGCGCGCGCACGCTGGTGCGCTTGAGCACGATCTCGGGCGTGTACGCCAGGTGCGCGTTGTTGACGACGCTTTCGGCCACCGCGCCGGCCTGGCCCGCGCGGCGCACCAGCAGCGTGGAGCCGGCCTTGATCACCATGCCGCGCGGGATGTTGTTCATCTCGCGGAAGTCTTCCTCGTCCATGCCGAAGCGGCTGGCGACTTCGCGCGAGGGCAGGGTGGACGGTGCCACCCACGCCGTCCATGAGGCCAGCGACGCCGGGTCGGCCTTGGCCAGCTTCTGCTGGAAGACGGCGGCGTTGTTCCAGGGCAGCAGAATCTGCGGCGTGCCGGCGGCAAAGATCACCGGCTTGCGCTGCGACGGATTGAGCGCCTTGAAGTCCTCCACCCGCACTTCGGCCATGCGCGCCGCGGTTTCCACGTCGATGTCGTGCTTGATGTCGACGGTGTCGAAGAAGGGGTGGTTCTCGATCAGCGGCAGCACCGTGCCATAACGTTGTGGATTGGCGATGATGTTCTTGACCGCCTGCAGCTTGGGCACGTAGTTGCGCGTCTCGGCCGGCATGTTCAGGTCCATGTAGCCGATGGACAGACCGGCGGCCTGGTTGCGTTCGATGGCGCGCTTGACGTTGCCCTGGCCCCAGTTGTAGGCGGCCAGCGCCAGGTGCCAGTCGCCGAACATGTCGTGCAGCTTCTGCAGGTAGTCGAGCGCCGCGCGGGTCGAGTCCAGCACGTTGCGACGGTCGTCGCGGAACATGTTCTGCCGCAACTGAAAGTCGCGCCCCGTGGCCGGCATGAACTGCCACATGCCGGCCGCCTTGGCGCTGCTGACGGCCTGCGGGTTGAAGGCCGATTCGATGTAGGGCAGCAGCGCCAGCTCGGTCGGCATGCCGCGCAATTCCAGCTCTTCGACGATGTGGAAGATGTACAGGCGCGAGCGGCTAACCATGCGCTCGATGTAGTCCGGCCGCGTGCCGTACCACTGCTCGTGCCGCGTCACCAGATCGCCTTCCATCTCCGGCATGGCGTAGCCGCGGCGGATGCGGTCCCACAAGTCGGCCGGCGCTTCCAGTGCAGCCACGCTGGTGCCGCGCAGTTCGGACACCGCGACGTCGGGCATCTCGCCCGACCGGGCCACGCCGCGGGTGGTGGCAGTGCCGCCGCTGCTGCCTGGCGAAGACGTGCCGGGCGCGGCGCAGCCGGCCAGGGCGATGCTGGCGGCCAGCGCCAAGCCTAGAAATCTGTTCATCAAAACTCGTTTTTCCATTGGCGAAGCGCGGCGAACACCGCCACTTCGTCGGTTGCGGCGGGCGCGCGCTTGCGCACCGACCGGGCCACCGCGGGTTCGCGGCTGCGCAGGAATGGGTTGATGGCGTGCTCCGTGCCGATGGTGGAAGGCAGCGTGGGCTGGCCTTCGGCGCGCAGTTGCTGACAGTGCCGCTCGTAGTCCGCCAGCGCCGCGTTGCCCGGCTCGACCGCGCGCGCAAAGCGCAGGTTGGACAGCGTGTATTCGTGCGCGCAACACACCCGCGTGTCGGCGGGCAAGGCGGCCAGCGCGTCGAGCGAGGCCAGCATCTGCGAGGGCGTGCCTTCGAACAGGCGCCCGCAGCCGCCTGAAAACAACGTGTCGCCGCAAAAAAGCAGCGGCGCGCCGTCAACATCCGGTGCGAAGTAGGCAATGTGCCCCGCCGTGTGCCCCGGCACGTCGATCACGCGCCAGCCCACGCCCAGGGCCTGCACCACGTCGCCGCCGGCCAGCGGCGTGAACGGCTCGGGAATGCGTTCGCGCGCAGGGCCGAACACGCGGGCGCCGGTGGCCGCGCGCAAGGCGGCCACGCCGCCCGTGTGATCGGCGTGGTGGTGCGTGACTAGAATGTCCGACAGCCGCAAACCGTGCGTTGCCAGCGCGGCCTGCACGGGCGCTGCGTCGCCCGGGTCCACCACCAGCGCATCGGCGCCGTTGTGCAGCAGCCAGAAGTAGTTGTCGGAAAAAGCGGGAAGCGCAATCAAATCCATGAGCGGCGGATTATAAAAACCGCTGCCACCGTCCCGAGCCTTGCAACCCATCTTTACATCCCCAGCGTCCCAAACCCCGCGCGCGGCCACACGTGGCCCACAGGGCGGGGGCTTGGCGTGGCGCGCCCGGTCGGCATGCGCGTGGCCGACCAGCGCAGCAAGCCTGTGGAGCAGGCCATGCCGGAACGCCGCGGCCGTACCTGCGCCGGCCGCCCACGTCGTCGCCTCTCCCTGCGAAAGGCGCGCAGTGCCGCAGGGGGGCGCATGACCGATTGGTTTCAGTCGCCGCCCGGCCAGTACCTGCTGAACTGGGAGCGCGCGCAGTTCGAGACTGCGCTGGCCGACGTGTTCGGCTACCACGCGCTGCAGGTGGGGTTGGGCAACATCGATACCCTGGCCGCCAACCGCATGCCGCACCGCTGGCTGGCCGCGACGCCGCCGCGTCCGGCGGGCGATGACCAGGGCTTGAATGGGGCCGTCGTCGGCCCCTCGCTGGTCATGGACCCGACGGCGCTGCCGTTCGCCGAAGCCAGCGTCGACCTGGTGGTGCTGCCGCACACGCTCGAATTCAGCCCCGATCCGCACGCCACCTTGCGCGAAGTGCACCGCGTGCTGGTGCACGAGGGGCGGGTGGCGATTGCGGGGCTGAATCCGGCCAGCCTGTGGGGCTTGCGGCAATGGCGCGCGCAACTCAAGCTGCCGGTCGGCAGCGCGCAGCCGTTTCTGCCGCAGGCAAACGAATTCATCAGCCACTGGCGGCTGCGCGACTGGCTGCGGCTGCTGCAGTTTGAACTGGAATCGCTGACCTTTGGCTGCTGGCGCCCCGCTGCGCGCAGCGAACGCGGCCTGGCGCGCTTCGAATGGATGGACCGCGCCGGTGCGCGCTGGTGGCCGGTGTTTGGCGCCGCCTACTGCCTGGTGGCCGTCAAGCGCACGCACGGCGCCAAGCTGGTGGGCGCTGCCTGGAAGACGGCACCGGTGCCCGTCGGTGCTCCTGCTTCTGTAGCTAACCGCGCCGCCCCGACAACGCATACTGAATCATCACCGTGAATCGCATCGAGATCTACACCGACGGCGCCTGCAAGGGCAACCCCGGGCCGGGCGGCTGGGGCGTGCTGCTGCGCGCGACTGGCCACGAAAAGGAATTGTTCGGCGGCGAAGCCATGACCACCAACAACCGCATGGAGTTGACGGCCGTCATCGAAGGCCTGAGCGCGGTCAAGCGGCCGTGCGAGATCGACCTTTATCTGGACAGCCAGTACGTGCGCCAGGGCATCACCGCCTGGATCGCGGGTTGGAAGGCCAAGGGCTGGCGCACCTCCACCGGGCAGCCGGTGAAGAACGTCGACCTCTGGCAGAAGCTCGACGCGCTGGTGTCGGGCGCGGGCCACCGCATCCACTGGCATTGGGTGCGAGGGCACGCGGGCCACCCCGAAAACGAACGCGCCGACCAACTGGCCAACCGGGGCGTGCCGCGCGCCGGCGGCTGATGGGGTGCCGGTCACGCGGGGCGGCCGACGGCGCCGCAAGCCTACGCTGATGGCCAACATTTTTTTGTAAATCACAGGTGAAGTTGCCCCCGTGGTCGGCTGCCAGTCAGCTTGGCGCATGGCGATGTGGCTAAATCACGGTTTTGCCTACACACTGACAGCCCATGCTGCCGCATCGTCGCCGTTTTTCGTCCCTGCGCGGGGCCGCTGGTCATGACCCGGTCTAAGTGGGTGCCCTTGGTTGCCATCGGCGCGCTCGTGGCGCTGGGCACGGGTGCGTGGTGGTTGCAGCGCGGCGGGCCGAGCGGTGAAGCGCGTCCCGTGGCCGTGGCCAGCGCGGCGCGGCCAGCGGGGCAGGGCGGTGGCGGCGGTGCTAGCGGGGGCGGCGCGGGCGCGGGCGGTGGCGGCGGCCCGGTGGTGGTCGAGTCCACGCTGGTGCGCGTGCAGCCGGTGGCCGAAGACGTCAACGCCGTCGGTTCGCTGCGCTCGCGGCAGGGCACGCTGGTGCGCTCCGAAGTGGGCGGGCGCGTGGTGCAGATCCATTTCCGCGACGGCCAGCGCGTGCGGCGCGGTCAGTTGCTGGTGCAGTTGGACGACAAGCTGCAGCAGGCCCAGGTGCAGCAGGCGCAGGCCGAACTGGGCATTGCGCAGACCAACCATCGGCGCAACGTCGACCTGTCTGGCCGCGGCTTCATCAGCCCGCGCGGGGTGGACGAAAGCGCCGCCGCCGAGAAAGTGGCGCGCGCCAAGCTCGACCTGGCCCGCGCCACCGCCGCGCGCATGCGCGTGCTGGCGCCGTTCGACGGCGTGGCGGGCCTGCGCAACATCAGCGTGGGCGACTACCTGAAGGAAGGCGACAACATCGTCAACCTGGAAGACATGTCGGCCATGTTCGTCGACTTCCGCCTGCCCGAGCGCCTGCAGTCGCGCGTGCGCCCGGGGCAGACCGCCCGCGTGCAGGTCGACGCGCTGCCCGACCGCGTCTTCGCCGCGCAGGTGCAGGCGGTCGACCCGCAGATCGACGCCAATGGCCGCGCGCTCAACGTGCGCGGCTGCATCGACAACCGCGCGCTGCAACTGCGCCCCGGCATGTTCGCGCGCGTCGAAACCGAACTGGGCGCCCCGCGCGAGGCGCTGATGGTGCCGGAAGAAGCCATCGTCAGCCAGGGCGGCTCGCTCAGCGTGCTGCGGCTGACGCGTGCCGACGCGGGCGACAAGCCGGTCTTCACCACCCAGCGCGTGGCGGTGACGACCGGCCAGCGCCTGCCCGGCCAGGTGGAAATCGTCACCGGCCTGGCCGTGGGCGACCGCGTGGTCACCGCCGGGCACCAGCGCGTGCAGCGCGACGGGCAGACCGTGCGGCTGGCGGGCGCCGGCGTGCCGGACGGTGGCGTGCGCGCCCCGGCCAGTGGCGCCAGTGTTGCCAGCGCGGCCGGCGCCAGCGCGGCGCCGAGCGCACCTGCGGCGCCCCAAGCCCAGGGCGCCGCAGGCGCCCGGCCGATGGCCGCGCTGCCGCTGGTCAAACCGCCGGCCGGCCCCAGCCCGTGCGGGCTGCCGGGCGGCGCGCCGCAGCGCCGTTCATGATGCTTTCTGCCGCCCAGCGCCCGTCTGTGCTCGCCGGGCGCTATACATTGAATAGCTGAAGAGAGCCCGCGCCATGCAGCTCGCCGAAGTCTCCATTCGCCGCCCGGTGTTCGCCACTGTGCTGTCGCTGCTGATCCTGCTGGTCGGGCTGGTCAGCTTTCAGCGCCTGGCGGTGCGCGAATACCCCAAGATCGACGAGCCGGTGGTCACGGTGAGCGTGCGCTACGCCGGCGCCTCGGCCGAGGTGATCGAATCGCAGGTCACCAAGCCGCTCGAAGACTCCATTGCCGGCATCGATGCGGTGGATGTGATCACCTCCATCAGCCGGCCCGAGCAGGCGCAGATCAGCGTGCGCTTCCGGCTCGAAAAAGACGCCGACACCGCCGCCGCCGAGGTGCGCGACCGCGTCTCGCGCGTGCGCAACAAGCTGCCGCAGGCCATCGACGAGCCGGTCATCGCCAAGGTCGAGGCCGATGCGTTCCCGGTCATCTGGCTGGCGTTTTCCAGCGACAAGCGCTCGCCGCTGGAAATCAACGACCTGATCAACCGCGTCGTCAAGGCGCGCCTGCAGACCGTGACCGGCGTGGCCGACGTGCGCATTTTCGGCGAGCGCAAGTACGCCATGCGCGTGTGGCTCGACCCCGACCGGCTGGCCGCCTACAAGCTGACCACGCAGGACGTCGAAGACGCCATCCGCCGCAGCAACCTGGAAGTGCCGGCCGGCCGCATCGAGTCGCGCCAGCGCGAGTTTTCCGTCACCTCGCAGACCGACCTGGTCAAGCCGGCGCAGTTCGAGCAGGTCGTCGTCAAGAGCGTCAACGGATTTGCCGTGCGCATGCGCGACGTGGCGCGCGTCGAGGAAGGGCCGGCCGAGGAGCGCAGCGCGGTGCGCCTGAACGGCAGCCCGGCGATATCGACCGGTATCATCCGCCAAGCCACCGCCAACCCGCTGGAGCTGTCGAAGGGCGTGCGCGCCATGTTGCCGCGCCTGCAGGAAGACCTGCCCAGTGACGTCAAGATCGACATCGCGAACGACAACTCGGTGTTCATCCAGCACTCGGTCAATGCGGTGTACCACACCATCGTCGAGGCCATCGTGCTGGTGGCGCTGGTGGTGTTCGTCTTTCTGCGCACGGTGCGCGCGTCGATCATTCCCATCGTCACCATTCCGGTCAGCCTGATCGGCGCCTTTGCGTTGATGTCGCTGGCGGGCTTTTCGATCAACACGCTCACGCTGCTGGCGCTGGTGCTGGCCATTGGCCTGGTGGTGGACGACGCCATCGTGATGCTGGAGAACATCTACCGCCACATCGAAGACGGCATGGAGCCATTCTCGGCCGCCATCGTCGGCGCCAAGGAGATCGGTTTTGCCATCGTCGCCATGACGCTGACGCTGGTGGCGGTGTACGCGCCGCTGGCCTTCACGCCGGGGCGCACCGGGCGGCTGTTCATCGAATTTGCGCTGGCGCTGGCCGGCGCGGTGCTGGTGTCGGGCTTCGTGGCGCTCACGCTGTCGCCCATGATGTGCTCGCTGCTGCTCAAGCACAACCCCAAGCCGGGCCGGTTCGACCGCTTCATGGAACGTGCGCTCACCGCGCTGGAAAACGCCTACGGCCTTCTGTTGAGCCGCGTGCTGCACGGCTGGCGCTGGCTGGTGGTGTGCGTGATGCTGGCCTGCGCGGTGGCGATTGCGTGGATCTACCCGCAGATGCGCCAGGAGTTGTCGCCGCTGGAAGACCGCGGCGTGGTGCTGGCCAACATCAACGCGCCCGACGGCGCGACGCTGCAGTTCACCGACCGCTATGCGCGCCAGCTTGAACGCATGGGCGAGCAATACCCCGAGTTCGACCGCATCTTCGCCAACATCGGCAACCCCACGGTGTCGCAGGGCAGCGTGGTGTACCGCGCGGTGGACTGGAACGAGCGCCACCGCAGCACGCTGCAGATCGCGCGCGAGCTGCAACCCAAGTTCAACCAGTTGGCGGGCGTGACCGCGTTTCCCATCACGCCGCCGTCGCTGGGCCAGGGCTTTCGCGAGCGGCCGATCAACTTCGTGGTGCAGACGTCGGACAGCTACGCCAACCTGAACCGCGTGATGCGCCAGTTGATGGACGAAGTGAGCAAAAATCCCGGCTTCGTGGCGCCCGACCTGGACCTGCGACTATCAAAACCAGAGCTGCGCATCGACGTCGACCGCGAGCGTGCGGCCGACCTGGGCGTGCCGGTCGAAAGCGTGGCGCGCGCCATCGAGACCATGCTGGGCGGCCGCGTGGTCACGCGCTACAAGCGCGACGCCGAGCAGTACGACGTGATCGTGCAGACGGCCGGCAGCGGCCGCGCCACGCCCGAAGACATCGACCGCATCCAGGTGCGCGGCCGGGGCGAGGCCATGATCCCGCTGTCCAGTCTGGTTACGGTGCGCGAAAGCGTGGCGCCGCGCGAGCTGAACCACTTTGGCCAGCGCCGCTCGGCCACGCTCACGGCCAACCTGGCGCCCGACTATTCGCTCGGCCAGGCGCTGGCCTTTCTGGACCAGACGTCGAACAAGGTGCTGAAGACCGGCTACACCACCGACCTGAACGGCATCTCGCGCGAATTCCGCTCCAGCCAGGGCGCGCTGGTGATCGTGTTCGTGCTGGCGCTGCTGTTCATCTTTCTGGTGCTGGCGGCGCAGTTCGAGAGCTTCGTCGACCCGCTGATCATCATGTTCTCGGTGCCGCTTTCCATGATTGGCGCGCTGCTGGCGCTGCAGTTGACGGGCGGGTCGATCAACGTGTATTCGCAGATCGGCCTGATCACGCTGGTCGGTCTGGTGACCAAGCATGGCATCCTGATCGTCGAATTCACCAACCAGCTGCGCCAGCGCGGCGAAGCCATGCTTCCCGCGCTGGTGCACGCCAGCCAGCAACGTCTGCGCCCCATCCTGATGACCACCGGCGCCATGGTGCTGGGCGCGGTGCCGCTGGCCCTGGGCACTGGCGCGGGGGCCGAAAGCCGCCAGCAGATCGGCTGGGTCATCGTGGGCGGCATGAGCGTCGGCACGCTGCTCACCATCTTCGTGGTGCCGACTATGTACGCGCTGCTGGCGCGCAAGGCCGTGCCGGGCGCCAGGACGACGCCGGTCGAGGATGCGCGAGAGGCGCACCCGGTGCACCAAGGGTGAAAGGCCGCTCAGCCGCTTGACCTTACGCGCCGACCCGCCTGGCTGGGTCGGCGTGCTGGCGCGGCCGCCCCGCCGCATCAAGCCGGGGCCAATTCCTTGCTGTACAGCGTGGCGCCTGTCAGGTCCTTGAGCGCCACCGTCATGGCGCGGGTCTTGGGGTCGATGTCGACCTGGCCAAAGAACTGCAGGCCCGCGAAGGGCGAGGTGTTCTGCTCGGCCGGGCCTTTTTCCCACACCACCTGAAGCCCGAACGTCGCGTCGGGCTTGTTGGGGCCGAAGCTGCCGGCATTGAGCGGACCGGAGACGAATTCCCAGAAGCCGTCGAAGTCGCTGAACCGCGCCTTGCGCGGGTCGTAGTAATGCGCGGCGGTGTAGTGCACGTCGGCGGTAAGCCAGACCACGTTCTTCACGCCGGCCTGCTTGATCGCGCGCAGCAGGCGGGCGATTTCGAGTTCGCGGCCCTTGGCCGGGCCATCGTCACCGTTGGCGACCGCTTCCCAGCGGTTCAGGCCCTCGGCGGTCTTGCCGTCACCCACCTGCAGGCCGATGGGCATGTCGGCGGCGATGATTTTCCATACCGCCTTGCTCTGCTTCAGGCCGGCTATCAGCCAGTCGACTTGCTGGCGGCCGAGGAATTCGGTGTCGGCGCTTTCGCTGGTTTGCATGTTGGCCGTGTTGGGGCCGCGGTAGCTGCGCATGTCGATCACGAACACGTCGGCCAGCGGCCCTTGTGGAATGTGGCGGTAGATGCGCTCGGACTCGCCGGCGTGGTGCGGCCGCAGCGGGGCATAGTCGAGAAAGGCGCGCGTGGCACGGCCCACCAGCAGGGGGACGTTCTTCTCGGTGTAGCGCGGGTCTTCCAGCAGGCTCTTGCTGTCCGACCAGTTGTTGGTCACTTCGTGGTCGTCCCATTGCCAGATCTGTGCCACCTCGCTCGAAAAGCGGCGCACGTGCGCGTCCATCAGGTTGTAGCGGTAGCGGCCGCGAAACTCGTCCAGCGTTTCGGCAACCTTCAGCGTCTCGGGCGTGGTGACGTTGCGCCACACCTGGCCGTCGGGCAGCTTTACCTCGGCCGGAATGGGGCCGTCGGCGTAGATGGTGTCGCCGTTGTGGATGAAGAAGTCCGGGTTGACGGCGCGCATCTGCTCGTAGATTTTCATGCCACCCCACTCGGGGTTGATGCCGAAGCCCTGGCCCGCGGTGTCGCCGCTCCACACCAGGCGCAGGGGGCGCAACTTGCTGGCGTGCCAGGGCTGGGCCAGTCGCAGGTGGCCGCTCATCGGCTCGGACAGCGTGCGCTCGTTGCGCAAGTCCTGCAGCACCACGCGGTAGAAGATGTCCTGCCCCGCGGGCAGGCCGCTCAGGTCGACGCGGCCGGTGAAGTCGCTGGTGGGCAGCAGAAAAGGCCCGCGCACGCGCTGCGCATTGGCAAAGCTGGCCGTGGGTGCCCACTCGACCCACATGCGCGCTGGCCGGTCGGCGCGCGTCCAGACGACGGCGGTATCGGCGGTGGCGTCGCCGCTTTGCACGCCGTGCGGCATCTGCGGGCGCTGGCTGTCGCGCGTGATGAGGGCGGGCGCACCCTGCGTCCAGGCGGGCAAGGAGGTGAGCGAGGCGCCCAGCAGCGAGGCGGACTGGATGAAATGTCGGCGGTGCAAGGTCATGGGAGTCCTTAGGGTTTTGCGTGAAATCGGCACGCCCATGCTGCATCGCGCTCATGGCACCTTCATGAAGCCGCAACGCCTGCCGCGTCAGGGGCCGCGCGCGCCGCCTATTCGGCGTAGCGCTGCAACACGTAGGTGCCCGGCGCGTCGCCCATGGCGCGGCTGGGTGCGACGGCCTTGGCCTTGACCGGGGTGCTGGAGTGCGCGGCGAGCCAGGCTTGCCACGCGGGCCACCAGGACCCATCAACGTTCTCGGCCGCTTGCAGCCATTCGTCGGCGCTGCGCCAGTCGCCGCGCTCGGGGCGGGTGCTGATGCGGTAGCGGCGGTTCTTGTGGCCAGGCTCGGACAGGATGCCGGCGTTGTGTCCGCCGCTGGTCAGGGCAAAGGTGATCTCCACGTCGCTCAGCAGATGCAGCTTGTAGACCGAACGCCAGGGCGAGACGTGGTCGCGTTCGGTGCCGACCAGGAACACGGGCATGCGCAAGTCGTGCAGGGACACCGGCTCGCCGGCGACCATGTAGCGGCCGTGCGCCAGGGCGTTGTTGAGGTACAGCGCCACCAGGTATTCATGGTGCATGCGCGCGGGCAGGCGCGTGGTGTCGGCGTTCCAGGCCATCAGGTCGTTGCCCTGCTCGCGCTCGCCCATCAGGTATTCGCGCATGCGGCGCGTCCACACCAGGTCGCGCGAATGCAGGAACTGGAACGAGCCGGCCATCTGCTTGCCGCTGAGAAAGCCCTGGCCCTTGGTCAGATGGTCGAGCAGGTTGACCTGGCCTTCGTCGATGAACAGGCCGAGTTCGCCCGGTTCGGAGAAGTCGACCTGCGCGGCCAGCAAGCTCAGCGTCAGCGGCGCGGGCACGTCCTGGTAACCGGCGATGCCGTGGGTGGCCGACAGCGCGGCCGCGGCCACGGCCAACAAGGTGCCGCCCAGGCAGTAGCCCATGGCGTGCATCGGCGCCTGACCGGCGTCGTGGCGCACGGCGCGCATGGCTTCCAGCACGCCCAGCTCCAGGTAGTCGTCCATGCTGAGTTCGCGGTCCGCCTCGTCCGGGTTGCGCCACGACAGCATGTACACCGTGTGCCCCTGGCCGACCAGGTAGCGCACCATGGAGTTGTGCGGGGACAGATCGAGGATGTAGAACTTCATGATCCACGACGGGACGATGAACACCGGCTCGGGGTGCACCTTGTCGGTCTGTGGGGCATAGCGGATCAGCTCCACCAGGTGGTTGCGGTACACCACATGGCCCGGCGTGACGGCCACGTTGCCGCCGACCACGAAACGGCCCTGCGCGGCCAGGTCTGCGGCCGTTGGCACGCCGGTGCTATCGGCCAGCCAGTTCAGCATGCCCTGCACCAGGTTCATGCCGCCGGTCTCGAGGGTGCGTTTCTGCACCACCGGGTTGGTCAGCAGGCGATTGGCCGGCGTCATCATGTCCAGGTACTGGCGGGCAAAGAAGTCGACCATGGCGCTGTGATGCGCGCTGACGCCGGGCACTTTGGCGGCTTCGCGCCAGAAGGCTTCGGCGTGGCGAAAGCCCGCGCGCCACTGGCTGAAGGGCCAGCGCGACCATTCCTCGGCCCGAAAGCGCGCGTCGTCGTCCGTGGGGCTGGTGGCAGCGCCGCTGTCGTCGCGCATGCTCAGGGTGTCGGCGGCCAGCTGCGCGGCCAGGGTGGCCAATTCGAGCTGGCGCCCCGGCGAGGCGGCCAGGTGCCAGGCCCAGTCGGCCCAAGCCAGGCTCAAGGCAATGGGAGACAGGTTGCCGTAGGCCGGCGCGCTGGCGCTTTGTACCAGCCGGTCGAGCTTTTCCGTGGGCGTTTCGTCGCGGCTGGCGGGGTCGGCGGCCTCGACGGGGGTGCGGGTATCGGCGGCGCGCCCGCGGCGCTGCGCGACGCGGGCGATGGAGGAGGTGTGTCGATCCATGACGGGTTTCTCGGTCGGGGTGGTCGGGGGCGGCATCGTGGTGACGTGATGATGTGTCGGTGTGATGGCGGGCGCGTGACAATACACGCAGGCCGGCTGGCCAGCCGCACCGATGCCAAAGCGCACAATAGCCGACCGACTTGCGCGTACATTGACCGGAGTCAAGGCGGAATTTCCCTCGGCCGTCACCATCAAGCCAAGGTAGCCAATGGCGTGACGAAAGTCGCGCCACCCGAGCTGGCCACAACGGCGGTCGTACCAGCCGCCGATGATCGAAGGAGACATACATCATGGTTCGCAGTATCTGCCCGCGGCCGTTCGCCGCCCGCCCCGCAACTGGCGGGACGGTGCGATGAGCGCGGGCCACGCCGTCTTCGACGCCCTGCATCTACAGGCCGCCATGCTGGACGTGATGGCGGCCACGCACGCGCCGCCGGCGCTGATCGCCCAGCGCCAGCAGCAGCGCCTGCTGCGCCTGCTCGAAGCCGCGCAGGGCGCGCCCCTGTACCGCGAGCGCATGGGCGCCGTGCAGCGGCCGCGCGCGTCCGACCTGCGGCGCATGGCGCCGGTCACGCGCGGCGAGCTGATGGCGCGCTTCGATGATTGGGTGACCGACCCGCTGCTGCGGCTGGATGCGTTGCGCGACTTCACCGCCGACGCCTCGCGCGTCGCCGAACCGTGGCTCGGCCGCTACGTGGTGTGGGAAAGCTCGGGCACCAGCGGCCAACCCGGCATCTTCGTGCAAGACGCGCAGGCCATGGCGGTGTACGACGCGCTGGAAGCCGTGCGCCACCGCGCGCCTTCACGCGGCGCGCGCAGTTGGTTGAGCGCGTTCAACCCGCTGGAGATGCTGGGCTCACCAGACCGCCCCGCGCTGGTGACCGCCACGGGCGGGCACTTTGCCAGCATCGTCAGCTTCGAACGGCTGCGCCGCGTCAACCCCTGGCTGGGGGCGGGCTCGCGCAGCTTCAGCCTGTTGCAGCCGGTGGACGATCTGGTGGCGGCACTCAACGATTTCCAGCCGACGCTGCTGGCCACCTACCCGACGGCCGCCGCGCTGCTGGCCGACGAGGCCGAGGCCGGACGGCTGGACATTCACCCGCGCTGTGTCATGCTGGGCGGCGAAAACCTGAGCAAGCCGGTGCGTGACCGCCTGGCGCGCGTGTTCGGCGCCCCGGTGCGAGGCAGCTACGGCGCGTCAGAGTTTTTGCCCATCGCCTGGGAATGCGCGCACGGCCACCTGCACGTCAACGAAGACTGGGTGTTGCTGGAGCCGGTGGACGACCGCTACCGCCCCGTGCCGCCGGGCCAGCCCTCGTACACCGTGCTGCTGACCAACCTGGCCAACCTGGCGCAGCCGCTCATCCGTTACGACCTGGGCGATCAGGTCACGGCCAGTGGCCAGCGCTGCGCTTGCGGCTCGGCGCTGCCGGTGATCGACGTGCAGGGCCGCGTCGACGACGTGCTGCGCGTGCCGGCCCGGCGCAAGGGCCAGATGGTGAGCCTGCTGCCGATGGCGCTGTGCACCGTGATCGAGGAAGAGGGCGGCGTGTTCGACTTTCAGCTGAGCCAGCAGGGGCCCCAGACGCTGGTGCTGCGCGTGCCGCTGCGCGGTGCCGCCGCCGAGGCCGCCATCGGCCGCTGCCGCGACGCGCTGCAGCATTTCGCCAGCCAGCAGGGGGCCGAGCCCATTGTGGTGCTGGGCGAACCCGGCTGCAACGTGCCTCGCGGGCGCAGCGGCAAGGCGTGCCGGGTGGCGATGTAGGTGGCGGCGGGCGGGAGGAGGGCGCGTCGAATACCGAATGCGGAATACCGGACGCAGAGGACGCAAAAACTACGCAGAGGACGCAAAAGAAAACCTTTTTTGGCTGTTTCTTTTGCGTCCTCTGCGAATCTTTCGCGTCCTCTGCGTCCGGCAGTTCGATCTGCGGGTTAATCCAGTGCGAACACGCTGCAGCCACCGCCGAATCGGCGTTTGATGCTATGAATTTTCAAGCAGCCGCCGGCGCGCGCCGCACGGGCGCCTCGCGAATCGGCAGGTTGACCACCGCCGCCAGCAGCGCCAGCGCGATGTCGGCCCACCACATCCACTGGTAGTTGCCAAAGCGCGTGATCGCCAGCCCGCCCAGCCAGGCGCCCAGAAAACCGCCGATCTGGTGGCTGAGCAGTGTCAGGCCGAACAGGGTGCCCAGGTAACGCACGCCGAACAGCTTGCCCACGATGCCCGCCGTCGGCGGCACCGTGGCCAGCCAGGTCAGGCCCAGGCCGACGGCAAACACATAGAACACCCACGGCTCGCGCGGCATGGCCAGGTACCACAGCACCAGCAGGGCGCGGCTGGCGTACATCAGCGCCAGAATCATCTTGCTGCGGTACACGCCCACCAGGTGCCCGGTGACCAGGCTGCCCACGATGTTGGCCAGCCCGATCAGCGCCAGCGACCAGCTGGCCACCGAAGGCGGCAGGCCGCACAAATCCACCTCGGTCGGCAGGTGCGTGACCAGGAAGGCGATGTGAAAGCCGCAGGTGAAAAAGCCCGCGTGCAGCAGCAGGTAGCTGCGGTCGCCCATGGCTTCCTTCAGCGCGCGGCGCAGGCCGCCGTCCGTATCGGCGGCGGTTGCGGTATGCGCGGTATTGCCGCCGTTGGTGACGCGGCCGATCAGCGGCAGCGCCAGCAGCGCCATCACGGCCAGTGTGTACATGGCGCCCATCCAGCCGACGAACTGGATCAGCTTCTGTGCGATCGGCGCGAACACGAACTGCCCCAGCGACCCGCCCGCGTTGATGACGCCCGACGCCGAGCCGCGCGACGCCGCCGGCATGCGCTGCGCCGCCGCCCCGATCAGCACTGAGAAGCTGCCTGCCCCCGCGCCTGCCGCCACCAGCAACCCCTGCGCAAAGATCAGGCCCGGGCCGGTGCCCATCAGCGGGGTGATTGCGGTACCCACCGCCAGCATCAGCACGCCGCCGATCAACACGGCGCGCGGCCCCCAGCGGTCGGCCGCCGCACCGGCAATGGGTTGCACCGCACCCCAGGTGAACTGCGCAATCGCCAGCGCGAAGCTGATGGTGGCGATACCCAGGCCCGTGCTGGTATTCATCGGCCCGACGAACAGGCCGATGGACTGGCGCGCGCCCATGGTGATCATCAGGATGCCCGCCGCCGCCAGCGTGATGCCTAAGGCGCCCTGATTCTTCAGATTCTTGAACATGGAAAACTCTTGTTTTTGTAGCGCCTGCCGCACCAGGGGCGGGCGCCAGCGGCCTAGTAGGCATTGAACACGGAGGCTTGGATCATAGGCCGCTTACGGCGACACAAGCAGTCCATAATCCGGTCAGTTATGTCAACCATTCATTGACAATGCAGCGCAAAGGCCTGCCATTCATCCTACCGGGCGCGCATTCGGCCCTGCGTGTGACGACCCCACGTGCCGGGCCGTGGCTGGGGTCGTGGCAGGCCTTCGTCAAGGTGGTCGAGGCGGGCAGCATGGCCGGTGCCGCAAGGGCGATGAACTGCACGCGCGCCCAGGTCAGCAAGCAGATGGCCGAGCTGGAAGCCGCCTTCGGCGTGCGCCTGCTTGAGCGCAGCACACGCCGCCTGGCGCTGACGCCGGCCGGCCAGGTGTTCCACCAGCACGCGCAGGCGGCGCTGGAAAGCGTGGCCGCCGCCGAACTGGCCGTGGGCAACCTGGGCGACGAACCCGCCGGTGTGCTGCGCGTCAGCGCCACGCTGACGTTTGGGCGCCTGTATGTGGCGCCGCTGCTGCCGCAACTCGCCGCTCAGCACCCGCGCCTGAGCTGCGAGCTGATCCTGACCGACCAGCTGGTCGACCTGGCCGAAGAGCAGATCGATCTGGCCCTGCGCATGACCCGTTCGCCGCCCGAAGACGCCGTGGTGCGCCGCGTGGTGACGCTGGCGCGCGGCATCTTCGCCGCGCCCGCCTACCTGGCGGCGCAGGGCACGCCGCTGCGCGTGGCCGACCTGGCCGCGCACCAGACACTGAGCTACCTGCTGACCGACGGCAACCGCTGGCGCCTGATCGGCCCCGACGGGCAGGAGCACACCGTGCCCGTCACCAGCCGCGTACGCACCAACAACACCGACGGCCTGCTCGACCTGACGCTGGCCGGTCACGGTCTGGCCATCCTGCCGACTTATCTGACCGCGCCCCACGTCGCCGCTGGCCGCCTGCGCGCCGTACTGCCCGGCTACCCGCCGCACACGCCGTTTGGCGACCACGTCTATGCCTGCTACACCCCCAGCCGCGCGCGCGTGCCCAAGGTGCGCGTGCTGCTGGACGCGCTGGCCGCGCAGTTCGAGCCGGTGCCGCCGTGGGAGCGCCTGGCGTCGCCCACAGCTTGAGCGCAGAATGACGCCATGCACCACCCCACCGAGCGTGCCGTGCGCAGCCAAAGCCGTCTGCTCAGCACGCTCGCGCTGAGTTTGCTGGTGCCCTGGGCCGTTGCCTCAGCGCAGCCGCCCGCATCGCGGGTCTACACCAGAGCGGTGGTGCGCGACATGCCGCCTGCGGGCGCGCAGCCCGCGCTGATCCGGCTGAAGATCGTCCCGCGCGGCCAGTTTCCGTTCAGCACCTTGACCTTTCAGGTGCAACACCGCCAGTTGCTGCAAGGCATCGGCGTGGGCGATGAAGTCGGCTTCATCGCCGAGCGGCGGCCCCAAGGCAACACCGTGGTCGCGTTGCGCAAAGTCGCACCGTGCGTGCGGTTTCAGCCTTGCCCGCCGATCACCGATTGACTGTCGCTATGGTTTGAATAGCTAGATGTGCTGTTCCATCAAGCGCTGAGGGCTTATTTGGTCTTCAGGCAATGCGCTGCAAGGCAGCCGCCACATCGTCGGCTGACCTGGGCCGCACCAGCCGCTCGACCTCCACCCCATCGCGCAGAAACACCAGCGTCGGCCACAGCTTGACCTTGAACGAGCGGCCCAGCGGGCGGCCCGGGCCGTCTTCCACCTTCACGTGCGGCACCGCGGCGCCGGCCTGCTCGAAGGCGGCGCGCACGTGCGGCTGTGCGCCGCTGCACCAGCCGCACCAGGGGGTGCCGAATTCCAGCACCAGCGGTCCGCGCGAGGCGTCCACGTCGGCGCGGGTCAGGGTTTCGGGGGTGAATTGGGCGACATAGGGCATGTTGCGATTGTCGATGTGGCGGCGGCGCGGCGCTGTCGGACGCCGCCGCACCCGCCCGTCCACATGGTTGGCTGATTACGCTTTGCGGAGTAGCATTGCGCTTTTGCTGGATGCCGTTGCCATGTCCCACACCGAAGCCGCCCGCTGCCCCGTTGACGACGCCGCCATGACCGGCCCCACCGGTTGCCCCATCAGCGCCGGCGCGGCCGAGTTCGACCCGTTCGAGGACGGCTACCAGCAGAACCCGCCTGACTACGTGCGTTGGTCGCGCGAGCAGGAGCCGGTGTTCTATTCGCCCAAGCTGGGCTATTGGGTCGTCACGCGCTACGACGACGTGAAGGCGGTGTTCCGCGATCACCAGACCTTCAGCGCCTCGATCGCGCTCGAAAAAATCACCCCCACCGGCGACGAGGCCAACGCCGTGCTGGCCAGCTACGACTACGCGATGAACCGCACGCTCGTCAACGAGGAAGAGCCCGCCCACATGGCGCGCCGCCGCGTGCTGATCCAGCCCTTCACGCCCGAGGCGCTGCAAGAACACGAGCCCATGGTGCGCCGCGTGGCGCGCGAGTACGTCGACAAGTTCATCCACGACGGCCGCGCCGACCTGGTCGATCAGATGCTGTGGGAAGCGCCGCTCACCATCGGCCTGCATTTCCTGGGCGTGCCCGAGGAGGACATGGACCAGTTGCGCCGCTACTCGATCGCCCACACCGTCAACACCTGGGGCCGCCCCAAGCCCGAGGAGCAGGTGGCGGTGGCGCACGCCGTGGGCAACTTCTGGCAGCTCTCGGGCCAGATTCTGGAAAAAATGCGCCAGAACCCCGACGCACCGGGCTGGATGCAATACGGCATCCGCAAGCAGAAGGAGTACCCGGAGGTCGTCACCGATTCCTACCTGCACTCGATGATGATGGCCGGCATCGTCGCCTCGCACGAGACCACGGCCAACGGCATCGCCAACGCGCTGAAATCGCTGCTGCAGCAACCCGACGTGTGGCGCGAGCTGTGCGAAGACCCGAGCCTGATCCCGAGCGCGGTCGAAGAGTGCATTCGCCACAACGGCTCGGTGGCCGCGTGGCGGCGGCTGGCCACGCGCGACGCGGTGGTGGGAGGCGTGCACATTCCCGCTGGCAGCAAGCTGCTCATCGTCATGTCGTCGGCGAACCATGACGAGCGCCACTTTGCCGATGCGGGGCGCGTCGACATTCGCCGCGACAACGCCAGCGACCACCTCACCTTCGGCTACGGTTCGCACCAGTGCATGGGCAAGAACCTGGCGCGGCTGGAGTTGCAGGTGTTTCTGGAAGAGTTCACCCAACGCCTGCCGCACATGCGCCTGGCCGATCAGCGCTTTGACTACGTGCCCAACACGTCCTTCCGCGGCCCCAAGCATTTGTGGGTCGAATGGGACCCGGCGCTGAATCCCGAGCGTGCGAACCCCGGCATCCTGCAACAGCAACTGCCCGTGCGCCTGGGCGAGCCATCCAAGCAGACGGTGACGCGCCCCATGGTCGTCGAGCGTGTGACGCCGATCACCGACGACACGGTGCTGCTGCGCCTGGTGGCCGCCAACGGCCAGCCGTTGCCTAAATGGCAGCCCGGCGCGCACATCGACCTGGAATGCGGCGATACCGGCCTGTCACGCCAGTATTCGCTGTGCGGCGATCCGGCGGACGCGGGCGCCTACGAAATCGCCGTGCTGCGCGACGCCGCCAGCCGGGGCGGCTCGAACTGGGTGCACGATCAGTTGAAGCAAGGCGACCGCCTGCGCATCCGCGGCCCGCGCAACCACTTTCGCTTTGACGAAGGTGCGAAGCAGGCCGTCTTCATCGCCGGAGGCATCGGCATCACGCCCATCGCCGCCATGGCGCACCGCGCGCGCCTGTTGGGCATGGAATATGAAATCCACTACAGCGGGCGCAGCCGCAAGCGCATGCCGCTGCTGGATGCGCTGGTCAAAGAGCACGGCGAGCGCCTGCACGTCTACGCCAAGGACGAGGGCCAGCGCGCCGACCTGACCGCGCTGCTGGCCACGCCGCAACCCGACGTGCGCCTGTACGCCTGCGGCCCCGAGCGCATGCTGAGCGCGCTCCAAACCTGCACCGCCCACTGGCCCGACGACGCCCTGCGCGTCGAGCACTTCCAGACCGAGCCGCCCACGCTCGACCCGGCCAAGGAGCACGCGTTCGAGATCGAACTCAAAGACTCCGGCATCACCCTGCCCGTGCGCGCCGACCAGACCATCCTGTCAGCCCTGAAAGCCGCCAACATCGACGTGCAGAGCGACTGCTGCGAAGGGCTGTGCGGCTCGTGTGAAGTGCGCGTGCTGGGCGGCGCGGTGGATCACCGCGACCTGGTGCTGACGCGTGGCGAGCGCGATGCGCAAGACCGCATGATGGTCTGCTGCTCACGCGCCGTGGGGAATAAGTTGGTGTTGGAATTGTGATGCGCTGCTAAACAGCCGGACGCGAAGGGCGCTAAGGATTCGCGAAGGACGCAAAAAATTCAAAAGAAGGTTTTTTTCACGTCCTTCGCGTAGTTTTCGCGTCCTTCGCGTCCGGTATCCGGAATTTGTCAGCCCACAAACCCCAGCGCCGCGCTGATTCCCTCTGCCTCCTGCCTCACGCACGTGGCAATGCGACCTGCAGGCGCTGCGTCAAAGCCGCCCGAGGCGCCCAGCGCCGTCAGCACCGCCGCCACCTGGCCGGTGTGCTGGCGAATCGGCGCGGCCACGGCGCTGATGCCGGCCGACAAGAGGCCCTGCACGCTGGCGCAGCCTTGGGCGCGCACCTGCTCGCGCAACGCTGCGATGGCCGCCTTTCGTGGCACCAGCGATTTCTGGGTGGGCGTTGAGCGCTCCCATTCCTGTAGCATCTGCGCGTCGAGCGCACCGCCTTCGGCATGCGCCAGAAACACCTGCCCCGTGGCCGACCACAGCAGCGGCAGCACCGAGCCGGCGCGCACGTTCACCACCACGGGCAGCGCGGGCTCCTCGATGCGCAGGATCGTCGGCCCCTGGTTGCCCATCACCGCGATGAAGCAGGTCACGCCCAACTCGGCCTGCAGGCGCACCAGGGCCGGCTCGCCGGCACGGATCGGGTCGCACTGGCGCAGCGCCGCCAGGCCGATGTGGATGGCGGCCTGGCCCAGAAAGTAGCGCTGGCTCAATGGCTCCTGCGCCACCAGGTCCTGCTCGACCAGGCTGGCCATGTAGCGGTGCACCTTGGCCGTGCTTTCGCCCACGGCCTGCGCCACCGCCGTCAGGCTGGCGGCGCCGCCCAGCGCGGCCAGCGCCTTCAGGATGCCCATGCCCATCTCGGCCGATTGCACGCGGCGGCGGCGGGGTTCGGCGGTCGACTCGGCAGCGGGTGGGGTGGGGCGGTTTCGGGTCGTCATGAACGCAAGCGTATGGGTACAAGTCCGGATCAATGATTGCGCAATGGGAAGTAGTATTACGCGTTTTGATGCACATCAATCCACTCCCATGAAGTCCTTGTTTACCGCTGCCCTTGTGGCGCTTCCGCTGGCCCTGGGCGCCTCTGGCGCGACGGCGCAGGCGTCGTTCCCATCCAAGTCCATCCGCTGGCTGGTGCCGTACCCGGCGGGCGGCGGTTCGGACTTTCTGGCGCGCACCATCGGCCAGCAGCTGTCGACCCAGATCGGCCAGTCGGTGGTGATTGAGAACAAGCCGGGCGCCGCCACCGCCATCGCCGCGTCCGAAGTGGCCCGCGCAGCGCCGGACGGCTACACCGTGCTGTCGGCCGACAACGGCACCATGGTGTTCAACCCCGCGCTGTACAGCAAGCTCAGCTACAACCCCGACAAAGACTTGGCGCCGATTACGCTGATGGGGCGCTTTCCGCTGATCCTGGTGGTCGGCCCCAGCGCCGACGCCAAGGACGCCAAGGACTTCGTGGCCAAGGCCAAGGCCGCGCCTGGCAAGATCAGCTACGCCTCGGCCGGTGCCGGCAGCCCCCACCATCTGGCGATGGAACTGCTCAAGTCCCAGGCTGGCCTGCACATGGTGCACATCCCCTACCGCGGTGCGGCGCCGGCGCTGGGCGACCTGGCGGGTGGGCAGATCCCGGTGATGATGGTCGACATGGCCGCGGGCGCTGGCTTCATCAAGTCCGGCAAGATTCGCCCGCTGGCGGTGGCCAACGACAAGCGCCTGCCGCAGTTGCCCGACGTGCCCACCTTCGCCGAACTGGGCTGGAAGGGCGTCGAGGCGTCGGCCCAGGTCGGTCTGGTCGGTCCTGCCGGCCTGCCCGCCGACGTGAAGGCGGCGCTGCAAAAGCAGGTGGCCGCCGCCATCCAGCAACCGCAAGTACGACAGAAGCTGATCGAATTCGGCGTCGAACCGGTGGGCAGCAGCACCCAGGCCTATGCCGATCTCATCCAATCCGAATCGGTGCGCTGGCACAAGCTGATCAAGGACCGGAAGATCACGCTGGATTGAACGGCGGCCAACGCCGCTTGCGCCAGTTTCTTTGCAAAAACAATAGCTGGCTGCCGTGGCGGGTAGCGCGCGAGCGGCTTGTCAGCCCGTGAAACGCTGCCACGCCGGGTGGCCTGCCGCCACGTACGCCGGGCGCTTCAGCCCAGCGCGCCGTCGAACATCAGCACGCTGACGGCGTCGCCCACGGCTACGTTGCCGTGCGCGTGGCCCAGCACGATCAGTCCGTTGGCCTGCACCATGCTGGACAGCACGCCCGAGCCCTGGTTGCCGGTGGTGCGCACCGTCAGCGTGCCATCGGCGTGGCGGGTGACGATGCCGCGCTGGTATTCGGTGCGGCCGGGCTTCTTGCGCATGGGTTCTTCGCTGGCGGCGCGCAGCAGCACGTCGGGCTGCGGGCGCGCGCCCATCATGCGCAGCAGGGCCGGGCGCACGAAGGCCAGGAAGGTCACCATCACCGCCACCGGGTTGCCGGGCAGGCCGAACAGCACGGCGCCGGCGCTATGGTTTAAATAGCTGATGGCGCTTTCTGCATGCGCGCCGGCGGCCGATTCGGCCACCACCTGGCGCCCCGAGGGCGGAATGCGCCCGACCGCCATCGGCCGGCCCGGCCGCATGGCAATGCGCCAGAAGGCGACGTCGCCCAGCTTCTTCATCATGGCCTTGGTGTGGTCGGCCTCGCCCACGCTCACGCCGCCGCTGGTGATGACGGCGTCGGCGCGCGACGCGGCATCGCGAAAGGCGGCCTCCAGCAGCGCCGGCTCGTCCTTGACCACGCCCAGGTCGATCACGTCGACTCCCAGCCGCGTCAGCAGGCCGAACACGGTGTAGCGGTTGCTGTCGTACACCGCGCCGTCGCGCGGCGCTTCGCCAAACGACAGGATCTCGTCGCCGGTCGAAAAATAAGCCACGCGCAGGCGGCGCATCACCGCCACGTCGGCCAGGCCCAGACTGGCCACCAGCCCCAGCGCGGCGGGGCCCAGCAGCTCGCCTTTCAATAGCGCAGGCCGGCCGGCCAGCAGGTCTTCGCCCAGCTTGCGGCGGTTGTCGCCGCACGTCACCACGCCGGCCGGCACGGTGACGACGTCGCCGCTGACCTGCGTGAGTTCCTGCGGCACCACGGTGTCCAGTCCGGCGGGCATGACGGCGCCGGTCATGATCTTCACGCATTCGCCATGCGCCACCGCACCTTGCCAAGCAGGGCCGGCCAGCGCGGTGCCGACGATCTTCAACTGCAGCGGTTGGCCGGCGACCCCTTGCGCGCCGTCGAAGGCGTAGCCGTCCATGGCCGAGTTGTCGTGCGGCGGCACGCTGATGGGCGAGACGATGTCCTCGGCCAGCACGCGGCCCAGGGCGCTGAACAGCGGCACGCGCTCGACCTGCGTCACGGGCTCGACCAATTCGGCCAGAAAGGCGTTGACCGCGTCGGCGGGCAGGGCCTGCGGGTCGTAGCCCTGCAGTTCGGCGGCGATCTGGGCGATCGTTTTCATGGTGCGTATTTCTCGTAACCAAATTCAAAAGTGGTCCAACGACGTTCGTTCTGAGGCTGCCGCAGGACTGAGTTCGGGAGCAACGGCTTCGACAGGCTCAGCCCGAACGGGGATTCGGGAGAGCCGGCTTCGACAGGCTCAGCCCGAACGGGGGGGTCGGGAGCAACGGCTTCGACAGGCTCAGCCCGAACGGGGGGGGCGGGAGCAACGGCTTCGACAGGCTCAGCCCGAACGAGGGGCTAGGGAGCAACGGCTTCGACAGGCTCAACCCGAACGGGGGACTCGGAAGAACCGGCTTCGACAGGCTCAGCCCGAACGACGGGTTCGGGCGCAACGGCTTCGACAGGCTCGGCCCGAACGGGGGACTCGGAAGAACCGGCTTCGACAGGCTCGGCCCGAACGGGGGTTGGGGTGTCGGATCCTCTTTGAGAACATCGATAAAAAGGCTTCCAACGCCCTTCCATCCAGCGCTGAAAGCTATCAAAATCATAGTTCCTTGATCATCAGCGCCTTGTCGTGATAGGCGTTGTCGACCTTGATGGCGCGCGGCTGCAGGCCGTAGCGCACGAAGCCGGCGTTCTCGTACAGCTTGACGGCGTGCGCGTTGCTGGCGGTGACCGACAGCACCAGCTGCTCCAGCCCCGGCAGCTTGCGCACCAGCGTGTCGAACTCCTTCAGCAGCGCCTTGCCGATGCCCTGGCTGCGCGCGGTGGGGGCGATGATCATGCCGACCAGCTCGGCCTCGTGGCGCTTCTTCAGCTGCGCGTGGCGCTGGCACACCACGGCGCCCAGCATGGCGCCGCTGGCGTCGAAGGCGCCCAGGATGAAGTGATCCTGCGGCGGCTGGCCCAGCCGCGTGGCGTAGGTGGCGGGGGGCAGGCGGCTCGCGGTGTCGAAGTCGCTGGTGAAGGCCTCGGGGTCGTGCTGCAGCCCCACGTCGCGCAGCGCCTTGTAGGCGGGCAGGTCGGTGTCGGTCAGCAGGCGGATCGTGACGTCGGCGGGCATGGGGTCTCCTTTCGTTATCGGTGCTGCTCGAGCGCACGCAGCTCGGACAGCGTGTTGGCGTTGGCAAAGGCGCGCGGGTCGTCGCCCGGCAGATTGAAGGGCACCACGACCTGGCGGTGCTGCGCGGTCCAGGCGTCGATCTTGCGGCCGCCTTCGTGCGTGAAGCGCACCAGGCTTTCCAGCAGGCTGGCGTGCAGCAGGCAGAACACCGGCTGCGTGCGCAGCTGCCCGTCGTCCTCGGGCGCGGCGGCCATGGCGATATCGGCGTCCTGCGCTTTCAGGGCCTGCGCAAGGCGCTCGCAAAGCGATAGCGGAAAGTTGGGTACGTCGCACGGCAGGGTCAGCAGCAGCGGCGTCTCGCAGCGCTCCAACCCGGTCAGAAAGCCTGCCAGTGGCCCCGCGAAGTCGGGCAGCGAATCGGGCCACACGTCCACGCCAAAGGACTCATACGCCGCCAGGTTGCGGTTGGCGTTGATCATCACCTCGGCCGGCGGCAGCGTCTGCTGCTGCAAGCGGAGCAGAGCGTTCATCGCCAGCGGCGCGCCGTTGAAGTTTTGCAGGCCCTTGTCGACGCCGCCCATGCGGCTGCCGCGCCCGCCGGCCAGCAGGAGAGCGGTGATGGCGCTGGTGTCGGGCAGATGAGGGGTGGTCATGCGGGGGTTATACCCGCTCCGATGGGGTTCCCGCCCATCGGGTCGAATGGCACGAATGGTGTCTGCGGTGCGCACCTGGCTTTCCCGCGGGATGGATCCCACGGCCCCGACCTTGCGGGTCAAGCCGCCATCCGGCGCGCGACCCAGCACAGCGCCGATTCGGCCACGCAGAAAGGCATCCTCTTTACCCCAATGCAACCACGGCCGAGGGCATCGAATGGCCGTAGAAAAAACGTTTCTGGAGGATCTACGGCCAATTTGAGCATTCGATGATGCACGTCTACAAGGCTTCCGTTCAAACCTCAAACGGCCGCGGAGCAGGCCATGCCAGCAAACGCCGTGGCCGGACCTGCGCCGGCCACTGGCGTTGTCCCCCCTCGCGCAGCACAGGGGGGAAGGCGCGCAGCGACTCAGGGGGGTCACCCGCCTATATAGCTCATCTCCACCCGCCGCACCGCCTGCTGCACGTCCGCCGGCAGGCTGGCGCGCAGTTCGCTGTAGCGGTCGCTGCGGCCTTGCCAGATGGCGGCGATGGCGGCGTCGAGTTGGGCATCGTCGACGCCGCCGCGCATCAGCGCGCGCAGATCGTAGCCCTGCCCGGCGAACAGGCACAAAAACAGCTTGCCGTCCATCGACAGCCGGGCGCGGTTGCAGTCGCCGCAGAAGGCCTGCGTGACGCTGCTGATGAAGCCGACTTCGCCCAGCGCCGGGTTGTGCCGGCCGTCGGCGCCGGCGTAGCCCCAGCGCTCGGCGGTTTCGCCCAGCTCGCTGGCCTGCAGCGGCACCAGCGCGAATTCGGATTGCAGCAACTTGACCACGTCGGCCGAGGGCAGCACCTCGTCCATGCGCCAGCCGTTGGTGGCGCCCACGTCCATGTATTCGATGAAGCGCAGCACCACGCCCGTGCCGCGAAAGTGCCGCGCCATGGGCAGGATCTGGTCGTCGTTGGTGCCGCGCTTCACGACCATGTTGACCTTGATCGGACCCAGCCCGGCCGCGCGCGCTGCCTCGATGCCGGCCAGCACGTCGGCCACCGGAAAGTCGACGTCGTTCATGGCGCGGAAGGTGGCGTCATCCAGCCCGTCCAGGCTGACGGTGACGCGGTTGAGGCCCGCCGCTTGCAGCGCCTGCGCCTTGCGCGCCAGCAGCGAGCCATTGGTGGTCAGCGTGATGTCGAGCGGCTGGCCATCGGGCGTGCGCAGCGCGGCCAACTGGGCGATCAGCGTCTCCAGCCCTTTGCGCAGCAGCGGCTCGCCGCCCGTCAGGCGCAGCTTGTGCACGCCCAGGCCGACAAAGCGCGTGGCCAGCCGGGTGATTTCCTCGAACGAGAGCAGGGCGCTGTGCGGCAGCCAAGTGTATTCGCTGTTGAACACTTCCTTGGGCATGCAGTAGCTGCAGCGGAAGTTGCAGCGGTCGGTGACGCTGATGCGCAGGTCGCGCAGCGGGCGGCCGCGCGCATCGGTCAGCCCGCTGGTGGGCGCGGGCGCAGACGCCGCAGGCACCGCCAGCCCGACCGTGCGGTGATCGACCAAGGGAATGACACGTTCGCCCATGGCCAAATTATCCCAAAGCGGCGCTGCCCGCCGCGCGGCAAGGCCATCGGCCGCGCTACCATGCGCCGCATCGGCCGCCCGTCGGGCTGCAGGGGATATCGCCATGAACCGCTTCGCCTTCACCCGCCGCCGCTGGCTGCAAGCCAGCGCTGCCGCCGCGGCGCTGCCGGCGCGCTGGGCCGGCGCGCAGAAAAACGCCGTGCCGCTGCCCGCGCTGGGCGCGCCTTACCCGCTGGCGGTCGTGCCCTTGCTGGACGGCGGCCGCTTCGAGCCGGCGCAGGCCGATGGCCGCGCGCTGGTGCTGTACTGGTGGGCCAGCTGGTGCCCGTTCTGCGCCCAGCAAAGCCCCGAGATGCAGAAGCTATGGGCGGCGCAGAAGGATCGCGGCCTGCGCATGCTGGCGCTGTCGATCGACAAGAGCGCCGAAGACGCCGCCCGCTACCTGCGCCAGCGGGGCTACACCTTCCCTGCCGTGTGGAACGGCACCGACGTGGCGCGCGCCTTCCCCAAGCCCGACGGCCTGCCCGTCACCGTGGTGCGCGGCAAGGATGGCCGCGTGGTGCAGGCTGAGAAAGGGCAGTTGTTTGCCGAAGACGTGGCCGATCTGGCGCGCTGGGTGTGAGGGCGGCGGGCGAATATTTTTGGACGCGGCGGGTGCCAAGGTGGCGCAGACGTCGCACAAAAACGGGGTGATCTTTCGCGCGGTTTGATCCGATATTCGATGACTCGAACCGCTGCCGTTGACACCGTCATTCCCGCGAAGATGGAGCTCCATGCATCCATCAGCGGCTGCAAAGCTACCTTGGATTCCCGCCTGCGCGGGAATGACGGAAGTTCGCAGGCCTGCTTGCTTTCAAAATAATAGCTGCCGGCGCTTTTCCAGCATGCGCCAGCACCGGTTTTGACGCAAATGGCGCGGCACGCGCCTACACGCAGCGCGCCCCGTCCACCTCGATGCACACGCCGCTGATGAAGGCCGCCTCATCGCTGGCCAGGTACAGCGCGGCGTTGGCCACGTCCAGCGCGGTGGAGAAGCGACCCAGCGGAATGGTGGCGCGGAACCTGGCTTTGCGCTCCTCATCCACCGGGCCGCCGGCAAACTCGGCGGACAGGCCCGTGTCGGGGTTGAACACCGGGTTGATGCAGTTGACGCGGATGTTCTGCGGCCCCAGTTCGGCCGCCATCGACTTCGACGTGACGATCACCGCCGCCTTGCTGCCGTTGTACCAGGTCAGGCCCGGGCGCGGCCGCACGCCCGCGGTGGACGCGATGTTGATGAAGCTGCCGCCGCCGGCCTGCGCCATCGCCGGCACACCGTGGATGGCGCTCCAGTAAATGCTTTTCATGTTGACGTCGTAGACCTTGTCAAACTCGGCCTCGCTCACTTCCAGCAGGGGGCGGTTGCGGTGCGTCCAGCCGGCGTTGTTGACGACCACGTCGAGCCGGCCGCCGAAGGCCTGCGCGGCGGCGACCAGCGTCTGCCAGTCGGCCCCGCGCGTCACGTCGCCCGCCACAAAGCGCGCCTGGCCGCCGGCGGCGGTGATGTCGGCCGTGACCTTTTCGCCCAACCCCACGTGGATGTCATTGACGATGACCCGCGCGCCCTCGGCCGCCAGCCGCCGCGCGATGCCTTCGCCAATGCCGCCGCCGGCGCCGGTAACGATGATGGACTTGCCTGGAACGCGCATGACGGAGCCTCTCGCGATGGGTGAAAACGCTGGAGTTTAGGGCGTGCGCCGCGCGCTCAGCCAGCCTTCAGATGGCGGCACCACACTGACTGCAGTGCCATCCACTTCTACCTGAAAGGAAACCGCCATGAGCACCGCTATCGACATCGCCGTCTACATCTGCATGGTCTGCGGCCTGGTCTATGACCCGGTTGTGGGTCTGCCCGAGCATGGCATCGCGGCCGGAACGCCCTGGGACGCCGTGCCGTCCGACTGGCGCTGCCCCGAATGCAACGTGGGCAAGCAGGACTTCGAGCGCATGGTGCTCTGAGCCATTGATCCGACAGACATCGACTTCAAGTTGCCCTGCTGCCTCGTCATTCACGCGTTGCGGGCATGACGGCTTTCCAGGCAGTTTGAGTTTCAAGCGTTCACCATCGAAGGAGTGAAGACATGTATCGCCCGTTCATTGCCATCGCCGCTGCAGGCATCGCGCTTGCAGGCGCCACGCTGCCCACCGCGCAGGCTGATTCGATCCACGCCACGCCCGGCGCCGTGCTGGCCGAATACACGCGTCACGCGGGCGCAGGCGCAGACCCGACGCGGGGGCGTGAGTTGCTCGGCCGGCTGGAGGCAGGTGCAACGCCGCTCGAGCTGGAAACGGACGGGCCGGTCGATCACGTCAAGCTCGAGAAGTGGTTTACCGCACGCTGCCAGGCGACGCTGGGTCGACAGTGTCAGGCGCGCGAAAAGGCGGATGTCGCCGCCTGGTTGGTCAAGGAGCAGTTCATCGGCGCGGCGCGCCAGCACGCCCCGCAAAGCCCGCGCACCGATTGAGCGGACTGGCGGCTCAATCGTCTCGCAGCGAGTGTCATTCAAGCGCTGTGCGCTATTGGATAAGTAGCGCTCTCAACCGTGCCGCACCGCCACCGTTTTCAGCACGCTGAAGCCGTACAACGCCTCGAAGCCCTTTTCGCGCCCATAGCCTGAGGACTTGTAGCCGCCGAAGGGCAGCTCGACCCCGCCGCCGGCGCCGTAGTTGTTGATGAACACCTGGCCGCTTTTCACGCGCCGCGCCATGCGGAACTGGCGGCCGCCGTCGCGCGTCCACACGCCCGCCACCAGGCCGAACGGCGTGGCGTTGGCCAGTTGGGCGGCGTGTTCTTCGTCGGTGAAGGGCATGGCCGACAGCACCGGGCCGAACACTTCTTCCTGCGCGATGCGGTGCGCGACCGGCACGTCGGCCAGCAGCACGGGCGCCTGGTAGAAGCCGGTGTCGGGCGCCTCGTCCACCACCACGCCCTGCGCCACGATGGGAATGTGCGCCGTCTGCGCGTCGCTCAGAAAATCCCACACCCGCTGCTGCTGACTCTGGCGGATCAGCGGGCCCAGGTGCAGGTCCATCGTCGCGGGGCCGACGCGCAGCGCTTCAAAGGCTTCGCCCAGGCGCGCCAGCAGGCTGTCGTAGATGGCCTGCTCGATCAGCACGCGCGAGCCGGCCGAGCAGGTCTGGCCGCTGTTTTGCACGATGGCGTTGAGGATGACCGGCAGCGCCGCGTCCAGGTCGGCATCGGCGAACACGATTTGCGGGCTTTTGCCGCCCAGCTCCAGCGTGACGGGGCAGTGCCGCTCGGCGGCCACCTGCTGGATGATGGTGCCCACTTTGGGGCTGCCGGTAAAGCTGATGTGGTCGATGCCCGGGTGGCGCGCCAGCGCGTCGCCCACTTCGTGACCGTAGCCGGTGACGATGTTGATGGCGCCGGGCGGAAAGCCGCATTCGGCCGCCAGTTGCGCCACGCGGATCAGCGACAGGCAGGCGTCCTCGGCCGGCTTGACGACGCAGCAGTTGCCCGCCGCCAGCGCGCCACCCACGCTGCGGCCGAAGATCTGCATGGGGTAGTTCCATGGAATGACGTGCCCGGTCACGCCATGGGGCTCGCGCCAGGTGAAGACGCTGTAGCCGGGCTGGTAGGGCAGGGTTTCGCCATGCAACTTGTCGCAGGCGCCGGCGTAAAACTCAAAGTAACGCGCCAGCGCGGCGGCGTCGGCCGTGGCCTGTTTGGTGGGTTTGCCGCAGTCGCGCTGCTCGATGGCGGCCAGCTCGTCGGCGTGCTCGGCCACCTTGCGCGACAGCGCCATCAGCAGGCGACCGCGCTCGGCGGCGGAGCACTGGCTCCATGGGCCGTCGAAGCAGCGCCGCGCGGCGTGCACGGCGTCGTCGATGTCGCGCTGGTCGCTGCGCTGAATGGCGTCGAAAGGCTGGCCGTCGGACGGGTCGATCACCGGCAGCGTGCGGCCGGAATGCGAGGCGACGGACTGGTTGGCGATGAAGTTGAGCTGCATGCGGGCATTGTGCGGCAAGTCATGCGACCGACCCGCTGTGACCATAAAATCGGCGCCCAGCGCGCGCCGACAAAGCGCGAGCAGCTATGAAAAACGCAGCTTAGAGGGGCGCCGAGCGCGCCGCGCCGCGCACCGGGCCGGCGCGCGATTCGATGGCCGCATGCAAATCGCGCCGCAGACCCAGCGCAAATACCGCTTCGGCCGCCACGAACAGCGGGCCGATGGCCAGGCCGATCACGTCGTCGACGAAGGCGGGCTTGCGCCCTTCGTAAATGTGGCCGACGAACTGGATCACCCAGCCGACCACGAACAGCCCGACGCCCCACCACAGCCAGGCCGCGGTGGGCAGCGCGGCCAGCGGCGCGGCCAACGCCAGGCCGGCGGCCAGCAGCACCGTCATCAGCAGGCCCAGCGGCCGGTCGAGCACCAGGTAGTACACGCAGGCCAGCAGCGTGACCAGCAGCGCCGGCGTCAGCGTCCAGCCGCCCACGGCCCACGCGGGGCGCGACAGCAGCACCTGCACCGCCAGCACGATCATCGGAATGCCGACGAAATGCGTGGCGATGTTGCGGCGGTCGCGGTGGTAGGCGGCGTACTGGGCCAGCTGGTCGGTCAGGGTCTTCACGGCGAATGTCTCCTCGGATACTAAAGTGCTTTGAAAACGACAAGAGCCGTTCGGGCTGAGCCTGTCGAAGCCCCTGACGCGCATGCACTTCAACAAGCCTGTCATGAGCGAAGTCGAATGGCTCAGTGCGAACGGCTTCTACAGATTCGAACGCCAATGGGTATGAATGGACCGATGGTAGGCGGCTGTGGATGCGTCTACAAGCGGGGCAACCCGCGCGAGCGACAATCCGCGTCCCGCCGCCATCAACTTTGTCGCATCGCCATGACCGTCCCCGCCCAGCGTCCACCGCTGCCCGCCGGCATCTGGGTGCTGGGTTTCGTCAGCCTGCTGATGGACATCTCCAGCGAAATGATCCACGCGCTGCTGCCGCTGTTCATGGTGGGCACGCTGGGCATGAGCGTGGCGCTGGTCGGGCTGCTGGAAGGGCTGGCCGAGGCGACGGCGCTGATTCTGAAGGTGTTCTCGGGCGTCATCAGCGACTGGTTTGGCCGGCGCAAGCCGCTGGCCCTGCTGGGTTACGGGTTGGGGGCGGCCACCAAGCCGCTGTTCGCGCTGGCCACGGGGCCGGCGCTGATCTTCACCGCGCGGCTGCTTGACCGCGTGGGCAAGGGCATTCGCGGCGCGCCGCGCGATGCGCTGGTGGCCGATATCGCGCCGGCGGACCGGCGCGGCGCGGCGTTTGGGCTGCGCCAGTCGCTGGACACGGTGGGCGCGTTTCTGGGTCCGCTGATCGCCGTGGGGCTGATGCTGCTGTGGGCCAACGACTTTCGCGCCGTGTTCGCCGTGGCGGTGGTGCCCGCGGTGCTGTGCGTGCTGCTGCTGGCGCTGGGCGTGCGCGAGCCAGATCGCCCGGCGGGCGAGCGGCGCGTCAACCCCATCAGCCGGGCCAGCCTGCAGCGCCTGCCGCGCGCTTATTGGTGGGTGGTGGGCGTAGGGGCGGTGTTTACGCTGGCGCGTTTTTCAGAAGCCTTCCTGGTGCTGCGCGCCGAGCAGACCGGCATCGCCCTGGCGCTGGTGCCGCTGGTGATGGTGGCAATGAACGCGGTGTACGCCGCGGCCGCGTACCCGTTCGGCCAGCTGTCCGACCGCGTGTCGCACCACGGGCTGCTGCTGGCTGGGCTGGCGGTGCTGGTGGCGGCCGATGGCGTGCTGGCCGTCAGCACGCACTGGGCCGGGTTGCTGCTGGGCGTGGGGCTGTGGGGCGTTCACATGGCCATGACGCAAGGCCTGCTGGCGGCCATGGTGGCGGCCGCCGCACCGCCCGACCTGCGTGGCACGGCGTTTGGCTTTTTTAACCTGGTCAGCGGCGTGGCGATGCTGCTGGCCAGCGTGTTGGCGGGTCTGCTGTGGGAAGGCATCGGCCCGCAGGCGACGTTTGCCGCCGGCGCCGGCTTCAGCCTGCTGGCGATGCTGGGGCTGATGCTGCGGCGGGCGGGCGCCGCCACGTAGTCTGGCCTTGCCGGCGCGGCAGTGGCGGGCGGCACACGCAGAGGAAAAAGGGCGCGACGGCATGGCCGTGCGCCGCGACGAGCCTCGTTTCGTGCAAGAAACAAGCCGTTTGCGCTTGAAACGTGCCGCTGGTTCGCTATGAAATAAAAAGCAATCTGCGCGCCGGCGCCTGCTCGATGGCCCATGAAAAAAGGGCGCGGCCCCGAAGGACCGCGCCCGTGTTGGGCGGGTGATGCCGCTTATTGCAGCGTGACTTCCACCTTGCGCGCCTGTGCGCCGGCACCGGCCTGAATGTCGGCGGGCTTTTGCAGGTCGATCTGGCCTTCGGGCACGCCCAGGGCCTTCAGCTTGTCGCGCACGGCGAAGGCGCGCTGCTTGGCCAGTTCGGCGTTCTGCGCGGCGTTGCCGGTGGCGTCGACATAACCGCTGACGATGGCCTTCTTGCCGGCTTTCACGCCGTCAATCACGGCGGCCAGCTTGCCGTCGGCATCGGCGGCGACGTCGGTCTTGCCGGTGGCGAAGTAGAACACCACCTTGTCGCCTTCGACCATCACCGCGGCGGCGTCGGCAGCGGCCTTGGCGGCGGCCAGCTGCGCGTTGTCGGAGCGCTCGGCCGCGGCGCCGGCAGCGGCTGCCGCGGCGGCGCCTGCGTCACCGCTCATACCGGACATGCTCGACATGCCACTCATGCCTGACATCCCGGACATGCCCGCCTGTCCGCTCATGCCGGACATACCCGACATGCCGCTCATTCCCGACATGCCACTCATTCCCGACATGCCAGACATGCCGACCTGCGCCGCAGCGGGGGCGTGCGCGACCGCCGTCTGACCTTTGCCGCCATGCATGCCCACCACCAGCGGCACGATCAGCAGTGCGACGATGTTGATGATCTTGATCAGCGGGTTGACGGCCGGGCCGGCGGTGTCCTTGTAGGGGTCGCCCACGGTGTCGCCGGTGACGGCGGCCTTGTGCGCTTCACTGCCCTTGCCGCCGTGGTTGCCGTCCTCGATGTACTTCTTGGCGTTGTCCCAGGCACCGCCGCCCGTGCACATGGAGATGGCGACGAACAAGCCAGTGACGATGGTGCCCATCAGCAGGCCGCCCAGCGCCTTGGGGCCCAGCAGCAGGCCGACCGCGATCGGCACGGCCACCGGCAGCAGCGACGGGATCATCATTTCCTTGATCGCGGCGCCGGTCAGCATGTCGACCGCGCGGCCGTACTCGGGCTTGGCCTTGCCTTCCATGATGCCTTTGATCTCGCGGAACTGGCGGCGCACTTCCTCGACCACGCTGCCGGCGGCGCGGCCGACGGCTTCCATCGCCATGGCACCGAACAGGTAGGGGATCAGGCCGCCGATGAACAGGCCCACGATCACCATCGGGTCGCTCAGGTCAAAGCTCACGGCCGAGCCGAAGCTTTCCAGCTTGTGCGTGTAGTCGGCAAACAGCACCAGCGCGGCCAGGCCGGCCGAGCCGATGGCGTAGCCCTTGGTCACCGCCTTGGTGGTGTTGCCCACGGCGTCCAGCGGGTCGGTAATGTCGCGCACGCTGCTGGGCAGCTCGGCCATTTCGGCAATGCCGCCGGCGTTGTCGGTGATGGGGCCGTAGGCGTCCAGCGCGACGATGATGCCGGCCATGGAGAGCATCGACATGGCGGCCACCGCCACGCCGTACAGGCCGGCCAGCCAGTACGCGGCGACGATGGCCACGCAGACGAACAGCACCGGCCACGCGGTGGACTTCATGCTGACGCCGATGCCGGCGATGATGTTGGTGGCATGGCCGGTGGTGCTGGCTTGAGCCACGTGGCGCACCGGGCCGTATTGCGTGCCGGTGTAGTACTCGGTGATCCACACCAGCGCGGCCGTCAGCACCAGGCCGACGACGCAGGCGCCGAACAGCTTCATCACGCTGCCGCTCGCGGCAATCGCGTTGTCAGGAATGATCCAGGCGGTGACGAAGTAGAACATCACCAGCGACAGCACGCCGGCAATCGCCAGGCCCTTGTACAGCGCGGGCATCACGTTCTTCATGCCGGGGCTGGCCTTGACGAAGAAAGTGCCGACGATGGAGGCCACGATCGACACCGCGCCCAGCGCCAGCGGGTACATCACCGCCTGCATCTGCGCGCCCGCCACCATCAGCGCGCCCAGCACCATGGTGGCGATCAGCGTCACGGCGTAGGTCTCGAACAAATCGGCCGCCATGCCGGCGCAGTCGCCCACGTTGTCGCCCACGTTGTCGGCGATCACGGCGGGGTTGCGCGGGTCGTCCTCGGGGATGCCGGCTTCGACCTTGCCCACCAGGTCGGCGCCCACGTCGGCGCCCTTGGTGAAGATGCCGCCGCCCAGACGCGCGAAGATCGAGATCAGCGACGAGCCGAAGGCAAAGCCGATCAGCGGGTTGAGCAGCGTGGCCAGCGGCTGGTTGGTGGGCGTGCCACCGGCCAGCAGAAACCACGTGAACGCCGCCACGCCCAGCAGGCCCAGGCCCACCACCAGCATGCCGGTGATGGCGCCGCCGCGAAAGGCCACGTCCAGCGCCGGGCCGATGCCGCGCGTGGCTGCCTGCGCGGTGCGCACGTTGGCGCGCACCGACACGTTCATGCCGATGAAGCCGCAGGCGCCCGACAGCACCGCGCCGACGACGAAGCCGACGGCGGTGGTCATGTCCAGGAACACGGCGATCAGGATCGCCAGCACCACGCCGACGATGGCGATGGTCTTGTATTGCCGCGCCAGGTAGGCCGCCGCGCCGGTCTGGATGGCGGCGGAGATTTCCTGCATGCGGGCGTTGCCCGCGTCCTGCGCCAGAATCCATCCGCGCGCCCAGAAGCCGTACACGACGGCGATCAGTCCGCAGACGAGCGCCAGTATCAGCGCCGAGTTGCCTGTCATTGATTTCTCCTCACATAAGCGGTTGCGCTTCGGAGGATCAGGCCGCCAGCGATGCCACGCAGCCGAATCCTCCACTGCGTTGCTTCCTCGCCCCCTCTTGTGCGTATACGGGCGGTCGATTGGCCAACAGCGTGAATTTAGCCGGAAAACATGACAATTGCGGAAGGTGCAAGGGGCGCGAAAGTAAAATCAGGGTTAATCCCGACTTGTCTTAATCCACATCAACCCGCGAGAAGCAAAAACATGTCCCTCGACAACGTGACCCCTGGCGACAAGGCACCCGACGAGTTCAACGTCGTCATCGAAATCCCGATGAACGCCGACCCCATTAAGTACGAGGTGGACAAGGAAACCGGCGCCATCTTCGTCGACCGCTTCATGAGCACGGCGATGCATTACCCCACCAACTACGGCTACGTGCCCAACACGCTGTCGGGCGACGGCGACCCGGTGGACGTGTTGGTGATCACCCCGGTGCCGCTGATGCCAGGCGTGGTCGTCACCTGCCGCCCCATTGGCATTCTGAAGATGCAGGACGAGGCGGGCGAGGACGGCAAGGTGCTGGCGGTGCCGATCAAGAAAATCTTGTCGCTGTACAGCGGCTGGCAAAAGCCCGAAGACCTGAACCCCGCGCGCACCGCGTCCATCGCGCACTTCTTCGAGCACTACAAGGACCTGGAGCCGGGCAAGTGGGTCAAGATCCTGGGCTGGGAAGGCCCCGACGCCGCGCGCAAGGAAATCACCGACGGGATCGCCGCCTACCAGAAGGCCAAGCAGGGCGCCTGAGTGAGCAGTGGCGCGGCGCTGCGGCGCCGTGCCCCAGCGGCCTTGGCCGCGACGGCACCGGGTTCACCGACGCCGTCCCAGCCAGGGTTGTTGCCATGTTTGGGTGCTGAATCAGCATCTGGCGCTTGCCACACAAGCGCATGTAGCTATTTTTTCAATAGCTTCGGGCGTGCCCCTCGCCGCGCGCGGCGGCGCCGATAATCCGCAGCGTCCTCACAAGCGCCGCATGACCGCCCAACCCGCCCCCGACCGCACGCCACTGACCACCGCCGTGGTGCTGGACGCCGTGCGCCGCATCGAATCCGATGGCCCGCTGGACGACCAGGCTGCGCTGCAGCAGGCCTTCCGCACCCGGTCCACGCGCGCCGAGCAGATCGCCGAGCGCGGCTGGCTGCTGGGCCAGCGGCTGGGCCTGCCGGCCGAGCTGGCGCGCTGGCGCGGCCTGGGCGGGGGCGTAGCGGCGCTGCTGGCCGTGGCGATGGCGCTGGCCGGCCTGGGCATGGCGCGCGCCGTGCTGGGCGAAGGGCGCAGCATCAACGCCATCGCCGCCTTCGTCAGCCTGCTGGGGCTGCACGCCGCCATGCTGGCGGTCTGGCTGCTGGCGCTGCTGCTGTTTCAGGGGCGCTGGGCCGGCCCGTGGCTGGGGCGGCTGGCGTTGTGGCTGACGGCGCGCCTGCCGCTGGAACGCGGGCCGCACGCACCCACGCTGCTGCAGTCGCTGACGGCCGTGCTGCAGCGGCAGCGGCTGCTGGGCTGGCTGACCGGGGCGCTCAGCCACGGCATCTGGTCGCTGGCCTTCGTCATCATGCTGGCGGCGCTGGCCTTCGGCTTTGCCTTTCACGCCTATCGCCTGACGTGGGAAAGCACCATTCTCAGCGCGGCGTTCTTCCAGCGCTTTGTGCAGGTCACCGGCGCGCTGCCAGGGCTGCTGGGCTTTCCGGTGCCGGACGCCGCGGCGGTGCAGAGCGTCGGCAATGCGGTGGCCGCCGACACCGGCGTGCGTGCCTGGGGCGATGCCACCTCGCAGCGCCAATGGGCCTGGTGGCTGATGGGCTGCGTGGCGGTCTACGGTCTGCTGCCGCGCTTGCTGTTGTTGGCGCTGAGCGTGCAGCGCTTCAAGGCCGGCGCGCGCCGGCTGGGCGCACTCGAGATGGCCGACCCGTATGTGCAGCGCCTGCTGCAGCGGCTGGACGCGCTGGAGCCGCCGCCGCAGGTGATCGACCCCGAGCGCCCCGCCGGCGGCGCGGACGTGCCGCGCGCGCCCCACGCGGCGCCGGGCGCGCCCGGCTCGCTGGCGCTGATCGGGTTCGAGCTGCCGCCCGAAGCCGCCTGGCCACCGCCCGGCGTGGCGGCCGACGCGGTGCTGCTCGAACGCATTGCCGGCAGCGCGCGCGAGCGCCAGGCCGTCATGGCGCGGCTGGCCGAGGCGCGCCCGGCGGCGCTGCTGCTGGCGGTGCACGCCGCGTCCAGCCCCGACCGCGGCACCGCCCGCTTCGTGCGCGAGCTACAGCCGCACGCCAGCCGCCTGGCGCTGTGGCCGATGGGCGAGGGCGGCGCTGCGCGCTGGCGGCAATGGCTGGAATCAGAAGGTTTTACGGCCCTGGCGCTTGTCGAATCAACGCAGGATGCTGCGAATTGGATAGCATCCGCCCATGACTGAACCGCTGCGCATCGCCATCGTCGGCCACACCAACGCCGGCAAGACCTCGCTGCTGCGCACGCTGACGCGCAAGGTGGACTTTGGCGAGGTGTCCGACCGCCCGGGCACCACCCGCCACGCCGAGACGATCGACCTGCGCATTGACGGCGCGGTAGCCGTGCGCTTCATCGACACACCGGGGCTGGAGGATTCGGTCGCGCTGCTGGACTATCTGAACACCCTGGCCGCCGACACGCGCCCCGAGCGCGTGCGCGCCTTCCTGCGCGGCCCCGAAGCCAGCCGCAGCTTCGAGCAAGAGGCCAAGGTGCTGCGCGCGCTGACCGAATCGGCCGACGCCGCCATGATCGTCATCGACACGCGCGAGCCGGTGCTGCCTAAGTACCGCGCCGAGCTGGAAATCCTCTCGTGGTGCGCCAAGCCCATCATGCCGGTGCTGAATTTCGTGCGCTCGGTCGGCACGCGCCTGCCCGAGTGGCACCAGGCGCTGCTCGAAAGCGGGCTGCACGCGCGGGTCGAATTCGACGTCGTGGCGCCGTTCAACGGCTCCGAACGCCAGCTGTACGGCGACCTGGCCACGCTGCTGCCGGCACGGCGCCAGCAGCTGGCCGGCATCGTCGACGCGCTGACGCTGCAGGCGCGCGAGCGGCGGCTGGCCGCCTGCCGCGTGGCCGCGTCGACGCTGATCGACGTGGCCGCCATGCGGCGCGCGCTGCCGGCCGAGGAATTTGCCGACGAGCTGCGCCAGCAGGCCTTTGTGCGCGCCTTCCAGGACGACGTGCGGCGCCATGCGCGGCGCGCCGTCGACGACCTGCTGGCGGTGTTCGCCTTCCGCCCCGACGACGCCGAACTGGCCGAAATGCCGCAGCTGGGCGGCCGCTGGGAAGACGACCTGTTCAACCCTGAATTGCTGAAAGAAGCCGGCAAGCGGCTGGGCCTGGGCGCCGCCATTGGCGCGGGCCTGGGCATGGTGGCCGACGTGGCGATGGCGGGTCTGTCGCTGGGCGCCGCCACCACGCTGGGCGCGACCCTCGGCGGCGCCGCGTCGGGCGGCTGGCGGCCGCTTTGGCGCAAGCTGGAAAACCGCCTGAACGGCGTGCAGGAACTGACGGTGGAAGACCCCGTGCTGCTGCTGCTGGCCGACCACCTGCTGGATCTGGCGCGCGCGCTGGAGCAGCGCGGCCACGCCGCCCTGCACAAGCTGCGCGTGACCGACGAGCAGGTCGATCCGGGCCTGGACGAGGTGGTGCGTGCGCTGGGGCCCGCGCGCGGCCATCCGGATTGGGAGCGCGGCGACCGCCGGCGCGGCGCGGGCGACGCCGACCGCCAGGCGCTGGAATCCGACGTCGCGCGCGCGCTGGACCGCCGCTTCGAGCCCGCCGCCGCTTGACAAGCCGGCCGGGGCGGGCAGACTTGGGCGATACTTGTCACAAATTGCAAGAACGACCATGAAAAAGCCCCTGACCCTCATCGCCACGCTGCTGCTGGCCGCGGGCGCGCACGCCGCCTGCTACACCGTGATGGGGCCCAAGGGCCAGATCCTGTCGCAATCGTCCACGCCGCCGGTCGACATGTCGTACCAGCTGCACCAGACCGTGCCCTACAAGTACGGCCCGGGCGCCACGATGGTGTTCGGCATCGCCGAAACCAACTGCGGCCCGGCCGCCGACCCGTACTACGACCTGATGCCCACGCAGGTGGCGTACCGCGACAACCGGCGCACCCGCGTGCGAACCGGCGCCCGCGCGCCGCGCCGCGACCGCGAGTGATTGGCGGCTGACCGGCTGCCGTGCGGCGCCCTCTGGGAGAGGGCCGGCGGCGCCTCAGCCTGCGCCGCGCCGAAACGGCGAGCGCTCGTCCAGATGCTGCAGGTAGTCCCCGATGCCGACCGATTCGCGCGCCAGAAAGCGCTCCACCGCGTCGGCAAACGCGGGGTGTGCCAGCCAGTGCGCACTGTGCGTGGCCACGGGCATCAGCGCACGCGCCATCTTGTGTTCGCCCTGGGCGCCGCCTTCAAAGCGGCCGACGCCGTGGCGGATGCACCAGTCGATGGGCTGGTAGTAGCACAGCTCGAAATGCAGGCAGTCCACGCGCTGCAGCGCGCCCCAGTAGCGGCCGTAGGCCACGGTTTGCGAATCATTCAAGCCGCCAGCGCTTGCCGGACAAGCGCTGACAGCTATCAAACTTGAAGCAATCGGCTGCCCGTCGCGTTCGGCGATGAACAGCACCCAGGCGTCGGCCATGTCGCGCGCCATGGCGTCGAAGAAGGCGGGCGTGAGGTACGGCGCGTTGCCGTGTTCGAGGTAGGTGCGCTCGTAGCAGCGGTAGAAGAAAGCCCAGTCCGCCGGCGCGATGTCGTGGCCGCGCGCCCAGCGGAAGGTGACGCCGGCCGCGCCCACCTTGCGCCGCTCCTGGCGGATTTTCTTGCGCTTGTCCTGCGCCAGCGAGGCGAGAAAGTCGTCGAAGCCGTGGAAGGCACGCCCCTCGGCCGGGTGCGCGTTGTGCCAATGAAACTGCACCTGCTGCCGCTGCATCAGCCCGGCGGCGTCGCACGCCGCCCAGTCCGCCGCGTCGCCAAACAGCACGTGCAGCGACGACAGCTTCTGCGACCCGCACCACTGCGTCAGCGCCTGCACCAGCGCCGCGCGCGTGGCCGCATCGCGCGCCAGCAGGCGCGAGCCGGGCACGGGCGTGAAGGGCACCGCCACCAGCGCCTTGGGGTAATAGGCCAGACCGTGCTCGGCATAGGCGTTGGCCCAGGCCCAGTCGAACACGTATTCGCCATACGAGTGCGCCTTGACGTACAGCGGGCAGGCGGCGGCCAGCGCGTCGCCGTCCCACAGCCGCGCAAAGCGCGGCGACCAGCCGGTGCGGGGCACGGCACTGCCGCTGCCCTGCATCGCCGCCAGGTATTCGTGCCGCATGAAGGGCGTGGGCGTGGCCTGGCGCGCCAGCAGGGCGTTCCAGGCGGCGGCATCCACCGAAAGCGGTGAATCGGCCACCTGCAGGCGCAGGCGGTTACCATGCTTGCCGGAACCGTTTTCAGACATCGTGTATGACGCTCAAGATCGCCGTCGCCCAGTTGAACTTTGTTGTGGGCGACATGCCGGGCAACGCGCAGAAGATCATCGACGCCGCCAAGGCCGCGTACGCCGAAGGCGCGCGCCTGCTGCTGACGCCCGAGCTGTCGATCTGCGCGTACATCGCCGAGGATCTGTTCCTGCGTCCTTCCTTCATCGCCGCCTGCGATGATGCCGTGAAAACGGTGGCCCGCGAGACGGCGGGGTTGAAGGACATGGTGATCGTGGTCGGCCACCCCATCGGCAAGGACCAGCGCGGCAAGAGCGTCAGCGTGCCTCAGCGCACCAACTCGGCTAGCGTGATCCGCGAAGGCCGCGTGATCGAGAACTACGCCAAGCGGCTGCTGCCCAACTACCAGGTGTTCGACGAGCGGCGCTATTTCACGCCGGGGCAGGGCACCTGCGTGTTCCAGGTCGAAGGCGTGAGCGTGGGCCTGCTGATCTGCGAAGACGCCTGGTTCGAGGAGCCCGCGCAACTGGCCAAGGAGGCCGGGGCCGAGCTGCTGGCCGTGATCAACGCCTCGCCCTTCCACATCGGCAAGGGCTACGAGCGCGAGACCATGATGATCGAGCGTGTGAAAGCCTGCGGACTGCCGCTGGTGTACGCGCACCTGGTGGGCGGGCAGGACGAAGTGGTGTTCGAAGGCCATTCGTTTGCCGTCGGCGCCGACGCGCAACTGGCCGGCCGCGCCCCCAGCTTTGAAGAAAAACTGTGGTTCGTCGACGTCCAGCGTGCGGCGGATGCCATCGAATTAAAAGCAGACATGGCGCCCGCGCGGGCGCTGGACGCCGACCTGTGGGACGCACTGGTGATGGGCCTGCGCGACTACGTGCGCAAGAACGGCTTCAGGACGGTGGCGCTCGGCCTGTCGGGCGGCATCGATTCGGCGCTGGTGCTGGCCATCGCCGTGGACGCGCTGGGCGCCCAAAACGTGCACGCCGTGATGATGCCCAGCCCCTACACGGCCGGCATCAGCCTGGAAGATGCGCGCGAGATGGCGCGCCGCATGAACGTGCGCTACGACGAGATTTCCATCCTGCCCGAATTTGAAAGCTTCAAGGCGTCGCTGAAGCCGCTGTTCGACGGCAAACCCGAGGACATCACCGAAGAAAACATTCAGGCGCGCATTCGTGGCGTGATGCTGATGGCGCTGTCCAACAAGCACGGCCACCTGATCCTGACCACCGGCAACAAGAGCGAATACGCCACCGGCTACTGCACGCTGTACGGCGACATGTGCGGCGGCTTCGCGCCGATCAAGGACGTTGTGAAGACGGCGGTGTTCCGGCTGTCGTGGTGGCGCAACGCGCACGACCCGTACGGCACCGGCGCCAACCCGATCCCCGAGCGCATCATCACGCGCCCGCCGTCGGCCGAACTGCGCCCCGACCAGACCGACCAGGACAGCCTGCCGCCCTACGAGGTGCTGGACGCCATCGTCGAGCGCTACATGGAAAACGACCTGGGCGTGGCCGAGCTGATTGCCGAGGGCTTTCAGCCCGCAGACGTGGAGAAGGTCACGCGCCTGATCAAGATCAACGAATACAAGCGCCAGCAGTCCGCCGTGGGTACGCGCGTCACGCACCGCAGCTTTGGCAAGGACTGGCGTTATCCTATTACCAACAAGTTCAGAGCCTGACCCGAGGAAAACACATGAAACAGATCACCGCCATCATCAAACCCTTCAAACTGGAAGAGGTGCGCGAAGCGCTGGCCGAAGTGGGCGTCACCGGCCTGACGGTGACCGAGGTCAAGGGCTTTGGCCGCCAGAAAGGGCACACCGAGCTTTACCGCGGCGCCGAATACGTGGTCGACTTCCTGCCCAAGGTCATGATCGAGGTGGTGGTCAACGACGGCGACGTGGACCGCTGTGTCGAAGCCATCGTCAAGGCCGCGCGCACTGGCAAGATCGGCGACGGCAAGATCTTCGTCACCGCCGTCGAGCGCGTGGTGCGCATCCGCACCGGCGAGGAGAACGACGCCGCGGTCTGACCCGCCCGCGGGCCGCATCCCGCTGCAACCCACCTGGCGCCGGCCTGGTGGGTTTTTTTGTGGCCCGCGCGTCGCCGCTGCGACAAAACCGGGGTGCGCAAGGCCGGCGCATGCGGCTAGCATTTGCCCCGACACAACGCACAGGAGACCCGCCCACATGCGCCCGCATTACAAGTTCTGGCCGCCGCGCCTGCCGCACGCCATCACGCCGCCCGCCACGTCGCTGTGGCAGAACCTGGCGGTGAGCGCGATGCGCTATCCGGACAAGTCGGCCATCGTCTTCTTCGGCCAGGTGATGACCTGGGCGCAGCTCAAACAAGCGGCCGAGCGCCTGGCCGCATACCTGCAGTCGCTGGGCGTGCGGAAGGGCGACCGCGTGGTGCTGAACATGCAGAACTGCCCCCAGCTCATCGTGGCGCATTTCGCCATCCTGCGCGCCGACGCCGTGGTGGTGCCGGTCAACCCGATGAACCGCGCGGAAGAGCTCAAGCACTACATCGTCGACCCCGAGGCCAAGGTCGCCATCACCACCGCCGACCTGGCCGGCGAATTGGCCCGTGCCAGCGATGCGCTGCCCGAAGCCCAGCGCCTGCAGCACCTGATCGTCACCCAGTTCACCGATGCCTTCGACGGTCATGTCGAAGGCGAAGACGCGCCGCCGCCCGCGTGGCGCGACTGGCTGCTGACGCACCACGCGCTGCCGTCGCTGGCCGGCGGCCAGGCGCACGCCTGGAAGGCCGCGCTGGCGCATGACGGGCCGCTGGCTGAAACCACCGCCGGCCCGGCCGACCTGGCGATCCTGCCCTACACCAGCGGCACCACCGGGCTGCCCAAGGGCTGCATGCACACGCACGCCAGCGTGATGCACAACGCCGTGGCCTGCGCCATGTGGGGCAACGGCACACCCGAAACCGTGGGCCTGGTGGTGGTGCCCATGTTCCACATCACCGGGCTGGTGGCGGTGATGCAGGCGGCGGTGTACGCCGGCTCCACCATGATCCTGATGCCGCGCTGGGACCGCGAACTGGCGGGCCGGCTGATTTCGCGCTGGCGCGTCACGGCGTGGGCCAACATCCCCACCATGGTCATCGACCTGCTGGCCAGCCCCAATTTCGCCAGTTTCGATCTGTCCAGCCTGAAGACCATCAGCGGCGGCGGCGCGGCCATGCCGCAGGCGGTGGCGCAGCGCCTGCTGGACGTGTACGGCCTGGCCTATTGCGAGGGCTATGGCCTGACCGAAACCGCCGCGCCCTCGCACCAGAACCCGGTCGATCACCCCAAGCAGCAGTGCCTGGGCATCCCGTTCATGAGCACCGACGCGCGCGTGGTCGACCCCGAGACGCTGCAGGAAGTGCCGCAGGGCGAGCAGGGCGAGATCGTGATTCACGGCCCCGAAGTCTTTCAGGGCTACTGGAAGCGCCCGGACGCCACCGAGGCGGTGTTCTTCGAGCTGGACGGCAAGCGCTTCTTCCGCTCGGGCGACCTGGGCCGGGTCGATGAGGATGGCTATTTCTTCATCACCGATCGCTTGAAGCGCATGATCAATGCGTCCGGCTTCAAGGTGTGGCCGGCCGAGGTCGAGGCGCTGATGTTCCGCCACCCGGCGATTCAGGAAGCCTGCGTCATCGCCACGCGGGATGCTTACCGCGGCGAGTCGGTCAAGGCGGTGGTGGTGTTGCGCCCCAGCCACCAGGGCCAGGTCAGCGAGCAGGACATCATCGACTGGTGCCGCGACAACATGGCCGTGTACAAGGTGCCGCGCGTGGTGCAGTTTGTCGACAGCCTGCCCAAGAGCGGGTCAGGCAAGGTGATGTGGCGCCAGCTGCAGGAGGCTGAACGCGTGGACTGACAAACTACCAAAAAAGTAGCTGACGGCGCTTGCCTGTTGCGGGCAAGCGCTTTTTTTTATTGCAATACGCGCTTATTTGCCGCGCGGCGCCTCGTTCATCTTGCGCAGGAAAAAGCGCGTGTACCAGACGCCCATGAAGACGATGAACAACAGGCCGATGATGCTCATCAGGCCGTAGTCGGTGCTGAACAGGTCTTGCCAGAGTTTCATGCGGATGCTCCTCGAGTCGATTCACCCTGATGTTCGGCGGCGGGGGCCAGCCGCGTCTTGACCGCGCTCAAACGCGGCGCCGAACGATGCGCGGAAGTGGGCGCGGCTTGCGCTGCATCAAACCGGGCCGCGCCGCTCAACCCGTGGGCGGCGGCACGTACAGCCGGTCTGACCACGTGGCCAGCCACTGCGGCCGAAAGGCCACAAAGATGGCCGTGAGCATGCCCGTCATGAAGGCGTCGCCCCAGGCGATGAGCCAGCGCGCGACCATGGCCAGTTCGGGCTCGACGGTGGTGGTCAGCGACTGGCCCGTCCACTGCGCCAGCGCGCCGCTGGCAAACATGCACACCGCCGTGCCTAGAAACGCCCGGCCCAGGATGTAGACAAACAGGTTCTTCCACACCCAGCGCCGCAGCGCCATGCCCAGCCCGAACGACAGCGTGACCGGCACGATGCCCAGCCACAGCGCCATGTCCATCTGCTGCTGCAGGGTGAGCGGCGCAATCAGCCCGGCGATGACCGCCACCCCGCACAGCACCGGCACCGCCAGCGGCCAGCCCAGCGCCAGGCCAATGAGGCACGCGCCCGACAGCTGCAGTTGGATCGGCATGCGGTGCAGCCAGGGCAGCGCCCACAGCCAGGGCGTGATGACCAGCGCGGCCAGCAGCGGCGACAGCAGCCCGCCGTTGGCCAGCAGGCGCCAGGGCCGCATCGCCAGCGCCATGGCCAGGGCGGTCAGGAGGACGAGCGGGGTGAGTGTGTCCATGTTGGGGTGCGGGCATGGCGCACCGTTGCCATTGTCGTGCCAGCGGCTGGGGCGCTACACCGCCATGTAGCGCCCTGGCCGGTGGTTGATGGCCAGCGCCAGGTTCAGCATCACCGCGCCCAGCACCGACAGCGCCACGTGCCACGCGTCGGTCACGCCGAAGGCCAGCATCAGGATGGCCACGTCGACCAGCATCTGCACCCGCCCGGCGCGCCAGCCCAGCCGGTCCTGCAAAAACAGCGCCACCACGTTGATGCCGCCCAGGCTGGCGCGGTGCCTGAACAGAATCAGCAGCCCGGCGCCCACCAGCAGCCCGCCCAGCACCGCCGCCAGCCCCGGCGACAGGCGGCCGAAGCTCAGGCCCAGGGGCAGCGCCCACGCCATCAGCGATACCAGGCTCACTGCCACCGCCGTGCGCAGCGTAAAGGCCTTGCCCATGCGCTGCCACGCGAACAGGTAGAAGGGCAGGTTGACGACGAAGAACACCGGCCCGAACGGCCAGCCCGTGACATGGCCGATCAGCAGCGCGATGCCCGCCGTGCCGCCCGTCAGCAGCCCGGCCTGGCTGAACATCAGCGTGCCCAGCGCCACGAACAGGGTGCCGGTCAGCAGCCCCTGCGCGTCTTCGTAGGGGCGATGGGCGAGCGAGGCGGTGGACATCGGCAGAAGCGGCCGCGTGGCCGCACCACGAACCGTCAGGCGGCGGCGGCCTCGTGCTCCGACACATCGTGGGGCGTGCAGGTGGCGCCGCCGCAGCCATGCAGTGCCTCGGCAGGCAACGCGCCGGCGTGGGCGATGGTGCCCGTGGCGGGGTCGAAGCCGACGCGCTGCAGGTGCATGGCCAGCGCCGCGTCCATGCTGTCGGCGTGCTGCGGAAACCACGTGGCCAGCTCGCGCGTCATCTGGCGGATGGGCGCCAAGTCACCCGCCTGGCCCATCGCCAGGCCCTGGCGCAGCACGTCCAGCACCATCTGGTGGTGCGTGGTGTGGCAGTTGGTGGCGGCAAAGCGCGTGGCCAGCATGTAGCGGTCTTCGTTGTCGAAGTGCACCTGCGTGTGGTCGACCAGCGCCTGCCACGCAGGCAGCAACGCGGCGTCGTCGGCCGATTCGACGGCGGCGAGCAGGGCGACGAATTCCTGGTGGGTGGTGTCCATTTCGGCAATGCCGAGGGCGAGGTCGTCGCACCAGTTCAGGGTGGGCATAGGCGTTCTCCAGCGATGCATGGAGCCTAATGGGCTGCACCCGCGAGGGCCTTGACTCAGGTCATGCGCACCGCAGGACTATGCTTGACGCCTTTCCCTGTCTGGAAAGCGCTCCACCGTGTTCTCGCCGCCGTTCTCGACCCCCGACCGCTATCTGCAAGACTTGGCCGCGCGCGGCTTCGCCGTGCTGGACGCATCCGCCATGCAGGCCCTGTCGGGCACGACCGAGGCGGGCCTGGCCGCGCTGCTGCCCGACTGGGACCTGCTGCCGCCCGACGAATACCTGCGCGACGGCGGCCGCTACCGGCAGCGCCGCCACGCGTCGTTCATCGCGCAGGCGGGCGACGTGCGCGACGTGCCGTATCGCCCGCACTGGCAGCCGGTGGACTACAACGCGCTGCACGGCGGCATGCAGCGCTGGTTCGCGCCCGTCGCGCCGGCCACGCTGGCCCAGCCCGACTGGCGCGCGCTGCTGCGCTGGCTGGCGCGGGTGGCAGACATCATCCACCCCGCGCACGTGGCGGGCGAGCCCTGGTACGGCGAGGCGCACCAGTTCCGCATCGACACCGAAGGCGGCATCGGGCGGCCCACGCCCGAGGGCGCGCACCGCGACGGGGTCGATGTGGTGGCGGTGTTTCTGGTGGCGCGCCACGCCATCAAGGGCGGCGAAACCCGCGTGTTTGAACTGGACGGCCCGCAAGGCCAGCGCTTCACGCTCGAGCAGCCGTGGTCGGTGCTGCTGATGGACGACGAACGCGTCATCCACGAATCCACGCCGATCCAGCCGGCCGAGGAGGGCGGCCACGGCCATCGCGACACGCTGGTGGTGACCTTGCGCGCGGGCGGTTTTCTTGACCCGGTGGCTTGACGCCGGCCCAGCCGCGCGGCAAGGTAGGCGCATCACCATGAATCTCTTTTGTTGACCCAGGAGCGCCGCATGTTCAAGCAGATTCTTGTTCCCGTGGACGGCTCGGCCACCTCGCTGGCCGCCATCGACAAGGCCGCCGGCCTGGCCCGCGCCTTTGGCAGCAAGGTCACGGCCATCTTCGTGATCGACCCGTACCCCTTCACCGGCGTGGGCGCCGATTTCGCCTACGGGCAGGACCAGTACCTGAACGCGGCGCGCGCCGAGGCCGGCGCCGCCATTGAAGCGGCCAATGCCCGCCTTTCAGCCGCGGGCGTGGCGGTCGACACCAAGGTGGTCGAATCGCACGCCGTGTGGCGCGGCGTGCTGGAAGCCGCCGACGCCGTCGGCGCCGACCTGATCGTGATGGGATCGCACGGCCGGCGCGGCCTGGAAAAGCTGGTGCTGGGCAGCGTGGCGCAAAGCGTGCTGTCGCACACCCGCATCAACACGCTGGTGGTGCGCGACGACGTGGATTGAACGGGTGCCAGCTGTCGCCGACGCGGCGATTCAGAGGCTATTCGCCTTCTTGCGCGCTTCAGGTAATCATATCAAGCTATCAATAGCGTAGCATCCAGATTCGCTGGGCGCCACCGAATGGGGCGCTGCCGCGCCCGGCCCAGCGCTTGCCGCGGTCAGGCGTTCTGCGCCGGCTTGCCGGATTCGGCCAGCGCTGCCCGCGCGCTGGCCATGTCGTCAAAGCGGCGCAGCAGACTGCCGCACACCAAGTCGCACAGCTGGTGCACCGCCGGGTCGGCAATGCGGTAATAGGCGCTGCTACCGCGGCTTTCGCGCGCCACCAAGCCATGCTGCGCCATCTGTGCCAGGTGGCGCGACACGTTGGCCACGCTCGAATCCACACGCAGAGCGATGTCGCCCACGCTCAACTCGCCCGTGCCCAGCGCGTTGAGGATGCGCAGACGCGTCGGCTCGGACAGAGCGCGGAAGTAGTCCGCCACGTGTTCCAGCGTTTCGGGGGGCAGGTGATGCATCGCTTCCATCTCACCCTGGAGAAGGGCCGGGTGTGCCGACAGTCTAACGGCTGGAATGACTTGTTGGTTATTTGCCATATTGCGCATTTGCGTGATTGCGCAAATAATAACGCAATGACCTTTCTTTGGGAACCCCGCATTCAATGCCGTCGCACGCCCGCCGCGCGTGGCACCGCCCTGACCCTGGCGGCTTTGACGCTGGCTGCGCTGCTGTGGCCCGTCATGGCCCGTGCCGATTGGCCCACGGCCAGCGTGCAGTCCAGCGCGTCAACGGCGTCGGCGTCGTATGAAGGCACGGTCGAAGCGGTGCGGCAGGCCGTGGTGGCCGCGCAGGTGCCGGGTGCGGTGGTGGCGCTGCAGGTCAAGGTGGGCGACACGGTCAGGGCCGGGCAGGTGCTGGCGCGCATCGACGCGCGGGCGGCGGAGCAGGGTGCCGCTGCCAGTGCGGCCGAGGTGGCGGCGGCGCGCGCCGCGCTGGACGTGGCGGCGCAGGACTTGAATCGCAAGCGCGTGCTGTTCCAGAAGAATTACATCGCCAAGGCGGCCCTGGAGCAGGCCGAGGCGCAATACCGCAGCGCCCAGGCGCAGGTCAACGCGCAGGCGGCGCAGGCCGGCGCGGCGCGCACGCAGACCGGCTTTCACACCGTGAACGCCCCGTTCGACGGCGTGGTTTCGGTGCTGTCGGTGGAGCGGGGCGACATGGCCATGCCCGGCCGTGCCTTGATGACCGTGTACGACCCCCGCGCGCTGCGCGTCAGCGCCGCCGTGCCAGCCGAGGCGCTGGGCGAGGGCGCCCGCGGCGCGCGCGTGCAACTGGGCGACAGCGCCCAGCCCATCGAGCCGTCGCGTGTGCAGGTGCTGCCCACGGTGGACGCGGCGTCGCTCACGCGTCAGGTGCGGGCCGACTTGCCGCCGGCCACCGGCGCTGTACCGGGCCAGTTCGCGCGCTTGTGGTTGCCCGGCGCGTCCAACGCGGTGCCGGCGGTGCCACGCCTGTGGGTACCGGCAGCGGCCGTGGTGCGCCGATCCGAGATGACCGGCGTCTACGTGCTGGGCGCGCAGGGCGCGCCGCAACTGCGCCAGGTGCGGCTGGGCCCGACGCAAGGCGATCGCGTCGAGGCGCTGGCTGGCCTGTCGGCGGGGGAGCGCGTCGTGACGCAGCCGCAGGCCGTGCTGCGCCAGGCCGCAGGGCGCCCATGAAGTGAAAGCAGCCGACGTGACATTGCCTTGTTTCATCGTCATTCCCGCGCAGGCGTCCACCGCCAGCGACGCTGGCCGCGCTGCCGTGGATTTCCGTGTGCGCGGGAACGACGCACGTGTTCAGACGCCTCGCCGAGGGAGCGCGCGCGAATGAACGAGCCCTCCACCGCAGCCCAACTGCCGCGCCTGGGTATTTCCGGCCGCATCGCGGCGTACTTTCAGGCCGCACAGATCACGCCGCTGCTGGCCTTGGTGGCCTTTCTGCTGGGCGTGTTCGCCGTGCTGGTGACGCCGCGCGAGGAAGAGCCGCAGATTGACGTCACGATGGCCAACGTCATCGTGCCCTGGCCCGGCGCCAGCGCGAAAGACGTGGAGGCCATGGTCGCCACGCCGGCCGAACATGTGCTGTCGCAGATGAGCGGCGTGGAGCACGTGATGAGCGTGTCGCGCCCCGGCGTGGCGGTGCTCACGGTGCAGTTCAAGGTGGGCGTACCGCGCCAGACGGCGGTGGTGCGGCTGTACGACGCCGTGGGCGCCAACATGGACTGGCTGCCGCAGGGGCTGGGCGTGGGGCAACCGATCGTCAAGCCGCGCGGCGTGGACGACGTGCCCATCGTGGCCCTGACGCTGGCCACGGCGCGCGCCGACAGCGGCGCGTTCGACCTGGAGCGCGTGGCGCACAGCATCGAGACCGAGCTCAAGCGCGTGCCCGGCACGCGCGAGGTGTACACGCTGGGCGGCCCCGGCCGCGCCGTGCTGGTCGACATCGACCCCACTCGCCTGGCCGGCGCCAACCTCACGTTGCACGACGTGCGCGGGGCGCTGCAGTCGGCCAACATGGGCTTGCCGGTGGGCGACCTGGTGGCGGGCAACCAGGCGCTGGCCATCGAAACCGGGCCGTACCTGCACAGCGCACGCGACGTGGCCGAACTGGTGGTCGCCAGCCGCGACGGCCGCCCGGTGGTGCTGCAGGACATCGCCACCGTGCGCGATGGCACGCCGCCGGCGCAGCGCGGTGCGTGGCTGGGCCAGATCGACCGCAGCGGCGCCAAGCCGGCGTTGCAGGAACTGCCCGCCGTCACCCTGGCCATCACCAAGAAGCCGGGCGAAAACGCCATCGACGTGGCCAACGCCGTGGCCGCGCGCGTCGAGCAGTTGAAGAACGTGGTGATCCCCGCCGACGTGCAGGTGGTGGTGAGCCGCAACTACGGCGAAACGGCCAACGAAAAGGCGACGACCCTCATCAAGAAGCTGCTGTTTGCCACCTTGTCGGTGGTGGCACTGGTGTTCGTCGCGCTGGGCCGGCGCGAAGCCGCCATCGTGGGCACGGCGGTCATCCTGACGCTTACCGTGACGCTGTTTGCGTCGTGGGCTTGGGGCTTCACGCTCAACCGCGTGTCATTGTTCGCGCTGATTTTTTCCATCGGCATTCTGGTGGACGACGCCATCGTGGTGGTCGAGAACATCCACCGCCACCAGCAGCTGGAGCCGGGCAAGAGCCTGCGCGAGATCATCCCCGGTGCGGTGGACGAAGTGGGCGGCCCGACGATTTTGGCCACCTTCACCGTGATCGCGGCGCTGCTGCCCATGGCCTTCGTCAGCGGGCTGATGGGGCCGTACATGGCGCCCATCCCCATCAACGCCAGCATGGGCATGCTGCTGTCGCTGGCCATCGCCTTTGTGGTGACACCCTGGCTGGCGCGGCTGTGGATGAAGGCGGCGCACGTGCAAGACCATGGCAAGGCGGCGGGGCATGGTCTGGCGGGCAAGCTCGCGACGCTGTTCGAGCGCATCTTCCGCCCGCTGCTGGATGCGCGGCGCGGCCGCCGCAACCGCTGGCTGCTGGGCGCGCTGGTGGGCGGGCTGATCGCCGTGTCGGTACTGCTGCCCGTGCTGGGCCTGGTGGTGCTGAAGATGCTGCCGTTCGACAACAAGAGCGAGTTTCAGGTGGTGGTGGACATGCCCGCCGGCACGCCGATGGAAAAAACCGCTGCCGTGCTGCAGGAGCTGGGTGCGCATCTGGCCACCGTGCCCGAAGTCACAAACTACCAGGCCTATGCCGGCACGGCTGCACCGATCAACTTCAACGGCCTGGTGCGCCAGTACTACCTGCGCTCCGGCGGCGAGGTGGGCGACCTGCAGGTCAACCTGGTGGACAAGGCGCACCGACACGACCAGAGCCATGCCATCGCGATGCGCGTGCGGCCCGCGCTGCACGCCATTGGCCAGCGCCACGGTGCGCGGGTGAAGGTGGTCGAAGTGCCGCCCGGCCCGCCCGTGATGGCGCCCATCGTGGCCGAGATCTACGGCCCCGATGCCGACGGCCGCCGCGCGCTGGCGCAGGCGGTGCGCGGCGTGTTCGAGCGCCAGCCGGGCGTGGTGGACGTGGACGACACCACCATTGCCGCCGCGCCCAAGGTCGAGCTGCTGGTGGACCGGCGCAAGGCCGCCCAGCTGGGCGTGTCGCAGCAGGCCATTGCCAGCACGCTGCGAATGGGGCTGGCGGGCGATGCCGTGACCTACCTGCACGACCAGAGCCGCATCGCCGCGCCGGCCTGGCTGCAGATCGCGCCCGAGTTGCAGGGCAGCCTGGATACCTTGCTGCAGCTCACGGTGCGGGCGCAGACCGGCGCGCTGGTGCCCATCCGCGAACTGGTGCGCGTGAGCGACACGCGGCGCGAGGAACCGATCATTCACAAAGACTTGTTACCCGTTCACTTCGTCATGGGCGACATGGCCGGCGGATGGACGCCCCCACGCTCCCCCGCGTCGCGTGGTGCGCTGCCCCCCGAGGGGGCTGCCGCCGCTCGGGAGCGGCCCAGCGCCGCGGCGCCCGGTGACCTGGACAGCCCCCTGTATGGCATGTTCAAGATGCGCAGCGCGCTGGCCGAACTGAAAACGCCTGACGGCGGCCCGCTGCAGGAATTCTTCATCCACCAGCCGTCCGACCCGTACCGCGGCTACGCGCTCAAGTGGGATGGCGAATCGCAGATCACCTACGACACCTTCCGCGACATGGGTGCCGCCTACGCCGTGGGCCTGATCCTGATCTACCTGCTGGTGGTGGCGCAGTTCGGCTCGTACCTGACGCCGCTCATCATCATGGCGCCCATCCCGCTCACGGTGATCGGCGTCATGCCCGGCCACGCGCTGCTGGGCGCGCAGTTCACGGCCACCAGCATGATCGGGATGATCGCGCTGGCCGGCATCATCGTGCGCAACTCGATCCTGCTGGTGGATTTCATCAACCTGCAATTGGCGGACGGCGTCCCGTTTGAGCGTGCCATTGTGCAAAGCGCCATCACGCGCGCGCAGCCGATCTTGCTGACGGGCCTGGCCGCCATGATCGGTGCGCTATTCATCCTGAGCGACCCGATCTTCAACGGGCTGGCCATCGCACTCATCTTCGGGATCCTGGTGTCGACGGTGCTGACGCTGGTGGTGATCCCGCTGCTGTACTACGTCGCCTATCGCCGCACGCACCCGTCAAATCAAGCGTCCGCGCTTGTCCCATCTGCGTAAACAGCTATTCAAAAAGGAGCAAACAGCATGACATCCTGGCAACTCGTTCGCATCATCGGCGGCAGCTTCATCCTGCTGTCCCTGGCCCTGGGCGTGCCTGGCAGCCCCATCTTCCACAGCACGAACTGGCTGTGGTTCACCGCCTTCGTGGGCGCCAACCTTTTGCAAAGTGGTTTTACCAAGTGGTGCCTGATGGAGAGCATCATGCGCAAGCTGGGTGCACGCGCGGGTGCGTGACGGTATAGACCAGAAGCGGAACATTCAAGGAGCTGACCCATGGCCAAAAGCTACAAGGACATCATCGCCGACACCTCGTCCAACATTGCCAAGCTGCGCAAGGGCATCCCTGAAACCATGCAAGGCTTCTACGCGCTGTCGGGCGCGGCCGGCAAGGCGGGCGTGCTGGACGAAAAGACCAAGGAACTGATCGCCATGGCGCTGTCGGTGGCCGCGCGCTGCGACCCGTGCGTGGGCTACCACGCCAAGGCGCTGGTCAAGTTGGGCGCCACGCGCGCCGAAGTCGAGGAAATGCTCGGCATGTGCGTCTACATGGGCGGCGGCCCGTCGCTGATGTACGCCGCCGCAGCCATCGCTGCCTACGAAGAATTCGGCGGCGAGAAAGCCCCCGCATGACGCTGTTGCGCACGCGTGAAGGGCGCCTGGGCGCGGTGGTGCTGGCACTGTTGCCCACGCTCGCGCTGGCACAGGACCTTCCGGCCGTGTGGCGTGCCGCCGAGCAGAACGACCGCACCCTGGCCGTCGCGCGCGCGGAACACGCGGCGGCGCAAACTCGGCGCGAGCAGGCGGCCGCGCTGTGGCGCCCCAACGTCATGCTGGGCCTGGCCGGCGGTTTGGGCGCCAGCGACACGCGCATGAAAGGCGCGCAGTTTTCGGCGCCTGGTTTGGGCACCTCCGAAGGGGTCAACTTCGCCACCTCGGTCTACGGCGGCCTGGCCACGCGCGCTTCGGTGACGGCGCAACAGCCGCTGGTCAACCCGGTGCGCGAGGCAGCGCGCGCCGAACTGGAACTGAATGCCGACATGGCCGACACGGCCTGGCGCGCCGCCCGCAGTGAGCTGGTGCTGCGCACGGCCGAGCGCTATGTCGCCCTGGCGGTCGCGCAAGAACAATTGCGCGTGGCCGAGCGCCAGGCCCAGTCCGTGGCCCGTGCCACCACCGAGGCGCACGACCGGTTTCAGCTGGGTGAATCACCCATCACCGACGCGCACGAGGCCGACGCAGCCCTGGCTGCCGTTCGCGCGCGGGTCGAGGCCGCCCGTCTGCAGCGCGATCTGGCGCAGCAGACGCTGGCAGACAGTACCGGCCTGCGCGAGCCCGTGGCGCGCTTGCCCGACGCCGTGTCGGCGCCCGGCGAGTCACTGCAAGCCTGGATGGTCACCGCACAGTCCGCCAACCCGCAGGTGCAACTGGCGTCGCAAGGCGTGGCGATGGCGGAGCAGCAGTGGCGCAAGCGCCGGGCCGGCGACAGCGTCTCGGTCGATCTGGTGGCACAGGCCGGGTTCGATCGCCTGGGCGGGCGCGGCGATTTTGGCTCGGCCAGCAACCGCAGTGCCAACGCCATTGTCGGCGTGCAAGTCACTTGGCCGTTGTACGACGGCGGCATGAGCCGCGCGCAAAGCAGCGAGGGCGCGCGCCTCATTGAAAAGGCGCAGGCCCAGTTGGACCAGGCGCGCCAACAGGTCGCTGAGCAGGTTCGCGCTGCCTGGCTGGGCTGGCAGGCCAGCCAGGCGCGCATCGCGGCGCTGCAGGACGGCCTGAAGGCCAGCGCCGCGCGGCTGGATGCCACCCGCCTGGGCCGGTCGGTGGGCGACCGCACGTTAATGGACGTGCTGAATGCCGAGAACGATCTTGCGCACGCCGCGCTGGCGCTGGACGAGGCGCGCGCCGACCAGTTGCGCCAGCGCCTGCGCCTGGCGGTGCTGGCCGACCGGCTCGACGATGGCTTGCAGGCCCAACTGAGCGCCGCGCCATCGCCTTCGACAAGCCCGACCGCGGCAGCGACTTCGACGAAGCCCGGCGCCAATGCGGGCGCGCCCGCACCCACGTCAACGCTGCCCGCCCGGGGCGATCGCCAATGAACACCCAAGCGTGCGCCCCGGGGACTGCCGAGAATGGCGGGCCGCGCGCAAAAATTCCGTCCGGCACGCGCGGTGGCGCGCCCCTGACCTTCTGGTATGTTTGTCAACCACCCAAGGAGAAAGCCATGAAACTCAACGTAGGCGGCATCGACCGCATCCTTCGCATCGTCGTCGGCCTGATGCTGATCGCACTGGCCGCCATGGGCAAGATCGGCTGGTGGGGCTGGTTGGGCGTGATCCCGCTCGCCACCGGCCTGTTTCGCTTTTGTCCCGCTTACACGCTGCTGGGCATGAACACTTGCCCCATGAACCGCAAGGCCTGAACCAAGAAAAAACGCCCGCAAACGCGGGCGTTTTTCTATCCAACGGCCGCGGAGCAGGCCATGTCAGGGCCGCCCGAGCCGGGGTTTCCCTGGCGACCAGCGGCGCTGCCCTCGCGCAGCAGCGGTGAAGCGCCGTCAGGCGCTCAGGGGGTGTCACTCAATCTTTACCCCGGCATCCCGCACGATCTTCTCCATGCCCTGGTAGTCGCGCTGCAGTTGCTGGCTGAAGGCGGCGGGTGCCATGGCCAGCGGCTCCGCGCCCTGGTCGTGAATGGCTTTCTGCATTTCGGCCGTGGCCAGCAGCTTGTTCACCGCGCCATTCATCTGCGTCACGATAGCGGCGGGCGTGCCGGCCGGCATCATCAGGCCGTACCAGGTGCTCATGTCGAAGCCTTTGTAGCCGCTTTCGGCCACGGTGGGCACGTCGGGCAGCGAGGTGCTGCGCTTGGCCGAGGTGACGGCCAGCGGCCGCAGCTTGCCTGCCTTGACCTGCGCCATGGCCGACGGCACGCTCGACACCAGCAGGTCGACGTTGCCCGCCAGCGCATCCATCAGCGCCGGGTTGGAGCCTTTGTACGGGATGTGGCGCATCTTGACGCCGGCCGCCTTCTCAAACTGGTCGCCTGCCAGGTGGATGGTGGTGCCGTTGCCCGGCGAGCCGTAGGTGATGGTGTCGGGCGCGGCCTTGGCGGCGGCCACCACGTCGGCCAGCGTCTTGTACTTGGATGTGGCGCTGGTGGCGATGATCACCGGCGACCAGGCCACGTGCGCCACGGGCGTGAAGTCCTTCACCGGGTTCCAGGGCAGGTTCTTGTAGATCCACGGCCCGACGACCAGGTTGTCTTTCTGGCCCATCACCATGTCGTAGCCGTCGGGCTTGCCCTTGGCGGCTTCGGTGATGCCCAGCGTGCCGCCGGCGCCGGCCTTGTTGTCGGGCACGATGGTCCACTTGTTGGCCTCGGTCAGCTTTTGCGCCACCAGCCGGCCCAGGATGTCGGTGCCGCCGCCGGGCGGGAAGGGGATCACCATGCGGATCGGCTTGTCGGGGTAGGTCTGCGCGTGGGCGGCGCCAGCCAGCAGGCCGATGGCGAGAAACGGGGCGAGGGTGCGAATCATGGGCGGAACAATGCTTGGGTAAATAAAACCGCCGCATCGTAGCGCGTTCCGCCTGCTGGCGCGCCGCGCCGCCAATTTGCATGAAAAAAGCGCTTGCTAGCCCAAGGCCAGCAAGCGCGTGCAGCTATCAATTTGGTAGTTCGGGCGCTGGTGCCCGCGCGGGCGCTTCGGCGGGCACCAGTGCCCGCTGTACGCTTCTTACAGACGCTCGAAGATCGCGGCAATACCCTGGCCGCCGCCAATGCACATGGTGACCAGCGCGTAGCGGCCGCCGGTGCGCTGCAGTTCGTAGATGGCCTTCACCGTGATGATGGCGCCGGTGGCGCCGATCGGGTGGCCCAGCGAAATGCCCGAGCCGTTGGGGTTGACCTTGGCCGGGTCGGCGCCCAGGCCCTTGGTGACGGCGCAGGCTTGCGCGGCAAAGGCTTCGTTGGCTTCGATGACGTCGATCTGGTCGAGCTTCAGGCCCGTCTTGGCCAGCACCGCCTTGGTGGCTGGCACGGGGCCGATGCCCATGATCTTGGGCTCGACGCCCGCGTGCGCGTAACCCACCAGGCGTGCCAGCGGCTTGGCGCCGGCCTTGCCCGCTGCGGCGGCTTCCATCAGCACCACGGCGGCGGCGGCGTCGTTGATGCCGCTGGCGTTGGCGGCGGTGACGGTGCCGTTTTCTTTCACGAACACGGGCTTCATCTTGCTGAAGTCCTCGGCCTTGGCGCCGGCGCGGAAGTGCTCGTCCTTCTCGAACGCCACGTCGCCCTTGCGGCTCTTGAGCATGATGGGGACGATCTGGTCCTTGAAGCGGCCCTCGGCCCAGGCTTTTTCGGCGCGCTGGTGGCTTTCCAGCGCCAGGGCGTCCTGCTGCTCGCGGGTGATTTCAAACTCCTTGGCCACGTTTTCGGCCGTCACGCCCATGTGGATGGTGTGGAAGGGGTCGTGCAGCGCGCCGACCATCATGTCGACCAGCTTGCTGTCGCCCATGCGGGCGCCAAAGCGGTTGGTGAGGTTGGCGTAGGGCGCGCGGCTCATGTTCTCGGCGCCGCCGCCGATGGCCACGTCGTAGTCGCCCAGCAGGATGCCCTGGCTGGCGCTGACGATGGCCTGCAGGCCCGAGCCGCACAGGCGGTTGACGTTCATGGCCGGCGTTTCCTTGGCGCAGCCGCCGTTGACGGCCGCCACGCGGCTCAGGTACATGTCGCGCGGCTCGGTGTTGACGACGTGGCCGAAGACGACGTGGCCAACCTGGCTGCCCTCGACCTTGGCGCGCGCCAGCGCCTCCTTGACCACGGCGGCCGCCAGATCGACGGTGGGAATGTCCTTCAGGCTGCCGCCAAAGGTACCAATGGCGGTGCGCACACCGCTGACAACAACGACTTCACGGGCCATGACTCAAGTCTCCTATTTACGGGTTGGGTTGAAATTTCACGAAACCACTGCGCAGTATGCCGTGATCGGGCGACGGCTGGCTGACAGCGCCGCCGTCGCATCGTGACAGTCACGCCATTGTCACGATCAGCGTCTAGGCTAGCCGCCATCAGGCAAGCCTGCCCCGAAGGGAGCGACATGAGCGAAGAGGAAATGATCAAGCGCCTGCGCGGCGATCTGTTGGACGGCTACGACGAAGAGCTGGAAATGGAGCTGGAAGACCGCAACATCGACGCGGTGGCCGGCGTTCTGACCGATTCGGACGCCTATCGCGGCGCGCGCCAGCAGTACTTTCGCGAACTGTTTCGCCTGCAGGGTGAACTGGTCAAGCTGCAGGACTGGGTGGCCACCACCAAGCGCAAGGTGGTCATCGTCTTCGAGGGGCGCGACGCGGCCGGCAAGGGCGGCGTGATTAAGCGCATCACCCAGCGCCTGAACCCCCGCGTGGCGCGCGTGGTCGCGCTGCCGGCGCCCAACGACCGCGAAAAAACCCAGTGGTACTTTCAGCGCTACGTGCCGCACCTGCCGGCGGGTGGCGAGATGGTGCTGTTCGACCGCAGCTGGTACAACCGCGCCGGCGTCGAGCGCGTGATGGGCTTTTGCACGCCGGCCGAGCTGGAAGAGTTTTTCCGCACCGTGCCCGAGTTCGAGAAGATGTTGGTGCGATCGGGCATCGTGCTGATCAAGTACTGGTTCAGCATCAGCGACGACGAGCAGAACCTGCGCTTTCTGGGCCGCATCCACGACCCGCTGAAGCAGTGGAAGCTCAGCCCCATGGACTTGGAAAGCCGCCGCCGCTGGGAGGACTACACCAAGGCCAAGGAAGAGATGCTGCAACGCACCCACATCGGCGAAGCGCCCTGGTGGGTGGTGCCGGCCGACGACAAGAAAAAGGCGCGCCTGAACTGCATCACGCACCTGCTGTCGCAACTGCCGTACGAAGAAGTCGAACGCCCCGAAGTGGTGCTGCCGCCGCGCGTACGGCACGACGATTACGAGCGGCATCCGGTGCCGCACGAGATGCTGGTGCCGCAGGTGTATTAAAGCTCGGGCGGGGCTTGCCTTTTGCTTCAAATGCGGCCTTAGCGCTTATGGGGAAAGGGCTGAAAGCTACTGAAAGTAGAGCAGTGCGCCGCCCTCGGTGTGCGGTCGCGCTTCGCTGTGCCGCAGGCCCGAATGGACGCCGGTAGCTTGCGAGGACAGTACCCCGCCGATGCCGATGCCGGGGCCGATGGCTGAAGATGTTTGTTTTACGTCACGGATACCATCGAAATTCGCCAAAGACATCACACCTTTGTATTAATGCGGTAGTTTGATTGAAGTGAAAGGCATAAATTTCGGCAACTCATTTCGCGGTTGCCGCCATGCACACCTCATCACTGACTTGCCGACTTTTTGAAGCGATGGAGCGTACGCCCGTACTCCACGCCGCGCTGGCCGCGCTGCTGCTGGCCATGGGTGGCGGCGCACAAGCCGGCCCGCTCAACGACACCGGCGTGGAGTTTTGCCGGACACACGGTTATCCTGTGGCTGATCGCACGCAAACGGCGGTCACGCCGACCATCACCTGTCTGCCGATCGAAAGGCAGCCAGTGGACCCCACCAATCCCAGTGCCGGTTACAACTTGATTGGCCATGGCGGTGAGGACGCGCGCTACGGCCGCGACGCCGCCGCTGTCAAGGGCCAGCTGACCAAGGTGGGCAGCAGCACGCCGGTGCAGATTGGCGTGGATGGTTCGGGCAACCCCATCACGCAGCCGAACGGCTTCGACTTCACCAAGATCAGCAACAGCGGTGCCAGGTTGCCGGATACGGCGGCGCTGGGCACTGGGCCGAATGATTGGGGCTGCACTTACGACAACAACACCGGCCTGCTGTGGGAAGTGAAGACCTACGACGCCGACCCCGCCAGCAAAGGCCTGCGCGACAAGGATTGGGGCTACGTGTGGCACAACCCGGCGCGCACCTACCCTTACCCCACCAGCCCGGCCGCCCCTGGCAGTGCCACGTGTTTTGCCGTGGGGACCTGTGACACCGATCAGTACACCAAGGCCGTCAACGCCGTGGGCCTGTGCGGCAAGAAGGACTGGCGCCTGCCCACGCGCAGCGAACTGCTCAACATTGTCGACAGCGGCCGCCCCGCGCCGACCATCGACCCTGGGTTCTTTCCCAATACGGGGTCCGCTATGCGCGCCAGTGATCGCGATAGTTACTGGACCTCTACCCAGAACGCATACCGCACTAACTCAGATTACGTGGTGGTGTACGTGTCCTTCGGCGGCGTGCCCGGCAGCGGCCCCAAAACCGCAACGACCGCTGTCCTGCCCGTTCGACTGGTTCGAACCGGCCTTTGATGTGGGCACCGAAGGCGCTTGATGGCAGCGAATCGATAGGGTCCAACCGCTTACCTCGCGGGCCTTGCGCCACCTTGACTTGAAAGATGACGTCCATGAAAAACGCACGAAAGGTCGTTGTGGCCACCTTGATGGGGGTGGTTGCGTTGGCTCATGCCCAAACGCCGCAGCAAACCTGCCCTTCGATCAACCCAGTGGTCCCGCGCGGTTCCCCTGCGGGGACGCCCACACCGCCACCCGACCCGAGCTACGTGCTGACCACGCCCGACAGCGCTTTCAGCGACAACGGCGACGGCACGGTGACGCATTTGCTGACCGGACTGGTCTGGAAGCGTTGCCCCGAGGGCATGACCTGGGACGGCAACACCTGCACCGGCATGGCAAGCGCTTTTGGTTGGGACTATCCCTCCGCTCCGGGTCAGGTGAACGTGTTCGAGCAGGTGCAGAACGTCAACAACGCTGCGCCCGGCACGCAAAACCTGGGTTATACCGATTGGCGGCTGCCGAATATCAACGAACTGGATTCGATCGTGGAGTGGGGCTGTGACACCCCCAAGATCAACACCAAGCAGTTCCCGCTTTGGCAATGGCTGCCCAACGGTTTGAACCGCCCCGGGTTTCGCGGAGGCTCCTTCACTTGAGAATGGAGCCAAGATGAGAAAGTCACCGAAGTTTTCCCCCGAGATGCGCGAGCGCGCCGTGCGCATGGTTCAAGAGCACCGCAGCGAGC
>Ga0208564_1000042_pt1 | contig 115085 bp, 118 predicted proteins | sample AD_UKC073_MetaG_FD_184439 | JGI IMG/M metagenome (GOLD analysis project Ga0208564, IMG submission 184439) | Active sludge microbial communities of municipal wastewater-treating anaerobic digesters from USA - AD_UKC073_MetaG (SPAdes) (version 2) | ecosystem: Engineered > Bioreactor > Anaerobic... | reverse complement strand
CATGCCGTTTAGCGATCTCAGAAACATCAAGATCGCCTTGACTTCTTAGAGAAATGAAGACTTTTTTCTCATTAAGAATCTGGAAGAATATCCCAAGTTGATATTCTCCTGATTCAATAAAAGGCATAATTATTTCGCTTCCATTTGGACCGTTGTATAGGATTGCATCCAATCCTTCGAATAATCCAGGAAAACACCTTTCCTTAAGAACAAGGTTTTGCTGTGTTGCAAACCTGTCCATGCTTTTTCCTTGTTCTATAAGTACATCGGTATTATTGTCTTCAAACAATTGATTCCAGAATTCAATGGATTCGGGGGCTGCGGGATTAGTCTGATACGTTCTTGCGGCAAGTTGGAAGGCACGTACATCAGACCAATCCTCGTCTTGTTTCCTAAGGTCATATTTCTCAATTAACCTTAGGAATTTCGGGGGGAGAACATCTTCCCCATAAAGATATTCCCAAACAAGTCTACATGCTGATTTATTTGGGGATACCTTTTTTATCAGTATGTTGGTTAAAGACAGGTCATTGATGCTCGATATATGATGATCTATCCATACCAACTTATCTCTTAAAGCTTCCATGATATAAACAGGGAAGCTAAGATCCACTATAAAAATTATATCATTCTGTCTGATTTTTTCACATTCTTCATCAGACAGAATATCCCCAGAATGCATCCCCTTTAAATATGCTTGAGGATACACTCTTTTTAATAATTCACCACTTAGATGACCATCTAGATCATCCGAATGGTATATAATAGCTACATTTGTCATGGTCATTCTCCTTCCTTTTTTGAAATATTTGTTTATGTTTTTTCTTGAAAAGAAAATGTTTAAAAAATATATTTTTCACAAATGTCCTTTCAAGAAAAAATTTATTTTTTCTCATAATTTTATATATATAGTCAATTTTCCTTGTATAAAAAATAGATTTATGTGATATCTACTACTACTCATTCTGAATAGGCATGAAGTTACCTTGCAAGCCCATATTATCTCATTTGTCTCAGGATGTGATTCACACCCAGGGCCACACAACACTATTGTATACGACATAGACCAGGCTGATCAAATTCAATCAAAACAACATCTATCAGTAATTATTTCTATTATATCGGTCCATGATTTTGTGTTATCAAAGTCCACCAGAATTCTTTTTCTCATCATATTTTTCCTTAGCAATAATATCGATTCTCTATATATGAAATTTCTGAATACTCCGAGGAACGGTATACTTTTTTATTAGTAAGAAATTCATTCCATTTAAAAAAATTTAACTTAATTTATAACGTAAGAAAAAAAAGAAAGAGAGGAAAGGAAATATCATAATATATTATGAGATATAACAATTGTTCTCGGGATTTGTTTTTACTCATTCTGCTTTAATAACAGCATCCGAAGCGTGCTGATGCAGCTTCGGGCTCTGAAGCACAAATCCCGGATTTCCTTCGTTGTTAGCGATCTGATAGGAAGTTTGTTATACTTCCATTCATACAGATCACCAACGCTGCACACCCTATTCCAATCTTCTCCCTCCGGGACCATCCCATGAGGGAGGATTTCTACCTTTCCAGTGACGGACGATTTAAAGATATCCGTCCTGGAAAGGTTATCGATATATTTTTGATACATAGCTTTCCTCCTTTTGCCGGTTTGCGGGTTCCGGCCCCCGGTTTCACCCACCGCGTCGCGGTGAGCATCCAGGCCCGACGACCATATCGGTAAGGTCACCGCAATGGTCGTGGGCCGAGAGGGGGTCAGGCTGCGGAGCGGCTACGGGACAGGCTGGCCTGTGCGGCTGCGGCATTGGCGCGCGCTAGGTCCCCACGCCCTTCCCTGTGATGCCACAGGGCTACCGCCGTCTGATCCATCGCCACCGTAAGCCACAGGTGGCGGGGACTCGGCACAAACCGCTCCTGCAATTTCTCCACCAGGCGGCGGATGCGCCTCCGTGCCGACCGGACGCCGTGAAAGTACACCAAGGAAATGTACAGCTCATTCATCGTCGCACCTCTGTTCGCCTCTCGGGGCGTGATGTACCCACCGAACGAGCCGGTGGGCGGGTTTGTTGTTTTAGTTTTATATATATAGTAAAGTAATTTATTCTTTAGGTATATATAAGGTTATAATCAAATTTGAATTTCTGAATTTTTCTTACCTCAGAATTTCATCTTTGAAATATTAATGTGAATTGATAATTAAATTACAAATAATTTTTTCGAAAGGATTTTATTAGCTAATCATGAAGAAATTAATTGGTCTTCTCAAAGAAATTGAGTTGGAATATAGATCATTTAAAGAAATAAAATCAAAATCGCTTTGGACAAAATTATCTGAATTAAATGATTGGGAATATCGTATTGTACAGGATTTCATTCTTCGTCTTGACCTCTATATGAAAAATAATAATTTAAACTTTTTATATAAATTATATCAAGAACAATCAAACTTTCAAAGTTATGAAATTGAGAAAAAATGTGATTTATTGATTGTCACAACTAGAAGGAATGAGCATGATTTGGTTTTGACCGATGTTGCCAACAGATTGGTAATTCCTGAGAATCTTAAATATCTCACTCTTGATATTTGGGGATTGAATATTGTGGAAGCTAGAAATTTGGGAGTCAAGAAAGCATGTGAATTCGGTAGTAATTATCTCTTATTTATAGACGATGACATCATTGTTCCAAATAATGCTTTATTAAAATTGTATAATTTGATGATAGAAACAAATAAATTGGTTGTTGCTGCAAATTATTATAAAAAGGTAGAACCGTTAGTCAGTGCTCATGGAAAATTTTTTGACTTTGATAAAAATGAAAGTATTAAGGAAGTAGAATGTTGTGCTATGGGATTTACATTGATAAATATTCAAGAGGTGAGTAAGGTTGTTCCGTTTCCTCTATTTTGGGTTTTTGTATCTCAAGATGGATTCTGGAATATTGGTGAGGATTATTTCTTCTCCAAGAATTTATTTGAGTATACAAATCAAAAACCATTGGTTGATTTGAGTATTAAAACATTACATTATGATAAGGTATGGAAAAGATGTTATGGAGAAAAAGATAATAATGTAATTTATGCCTCTAACGCCATCGAAAGTGCGAAACAATTTGAATCCTTGAGAGTTCCAACTGACTTTCCTCTAATTCTCATTGGAACTCCTGTTAAGAATGAAACAGATCCAATTGCATATGATTTAACCAAATTAAAAATGAGAAGAAGTTTTCGTAGTCAATATTTCAAAGTTATTGGATATGATGTGGACGAAGCTAGGACAGCGTTGGCTGATGAAGCTTTAAAGAGAGATGCAAAGTATTTGCTTTTTATTGATAACGACATTATTCCTGCTGATCATGATTTTTGTACTTTGATTGATATAATGGAAAGTGATGAACGAATAGGAATCGTTAGCGGAAATTATCAGTTGAAAGGATTACCAAGCGATTCCGTGCATTTGCATCTGAATGATAAAGGCAAGGTAGTTGAGTTAGATAAAATCAAAAATGATAGCTCAACTATAAAAAATAATTGGTTAACTGCTCTGGGATTCAGTTTAGTTCGTTGCGATTGTTTTCGTCAAATAAGAAAACCATGGTTCAAATGTTATAGCAGAAATAATTTGAATCAATTGGTAAATGAAGATGCTCATTTTACTGAATTGATTTTACAGAATGGGTATGAATCTATAATAACTCAGGATGTACAATGCTTGCATGTTGATTTTCAAACAAAAAAAATATACGGCAAGTATAATAAGAATTATGTATATGCCGATAATAATATATTAAAGAGTGGATTCTTCGAGAAGATTATTAAATAAATCTTCCTTGGGAATCTTTTTTATAATTAATTCCTTCAATATCTTTACTCTTGATTTTGTTCTTAACTCTCAAGGTTAGCTCAATAAGTTTTTCAATAGTCTCGTAATCATCAAACGCATTACCGATAAGTTTGGTATGATTTAAAATAACATTATAATGATATAAATTATAATATATTTTGATCTTTCCCAAACGGATAAAGAATGTCTCGGTGTTATTGAATATCTTTATCTTTATCTTTATTCCTGTCTCATATTTTGAGATATAGCGTATCAATTGATTGATGATAGATCTCATTTTTTACTTCCTTTCTATATATATTAAAATATAAATAAAACAGAGTTGTTTTGGGTTTGATAACCCAAAACACAACGTTTTTCTTGCTTGAAAAATAAAAAATGATAATTAAATACCTTACAACTATACATTATTAAATATATATGATTATATTTAATAGCCGGAAAAAATTCAAACTTTCAGAAGTAAATTAAAAAGGAAAAAAAGGAATATCATGTTAAGTAAATTTTTTTTAAATGAGATTGGAAAACATAATCATACTCCAGATGATCAGTTTAATCAAGAACAATTAAAAATTGGAACTGAAATTGAGAAAGAGCATACTGATGATGCTGAGGAAGCAAAATCAATTGCGAAAGATCATTTATCAGAACCTGGTATGGAGAACAAATACTATACAGAGTTAATAAAAATGGAAAGGAAAATAAAAAAGAGAAAGGGATGATTAAGAATTATGGATATTCAATCTTTTGGGAAACCCATCTATCAGACAATTGAAGGCAAGGATTTCATATTTATGAATTCAGCATTACCTTCAGAATACAATTCAGGTAAAAAAGATTTTGTAGGATTAAAATTTTTTTTGCTTGAAAAGAATCCTTATTTATTCGGGATGACCGATAATGAAGTATGTGAGTTACATCTGGGACCCAAGAAGTTGAGAATGCTATTTGACTTACTTGTGAAAATGCCAAATCCTTTATTAGCGCCTGTGAATTTGGTTTTTAAAAAGGGTGAAGTTGTATATAAAGATATTGCAATAGACGATTTGAAGATCAAAGAAATGATAATTAAAGAAATTCAATATCTGAATGAAAAATGGAAAGATTAACATGTATATAGAACTTTTATTAGAGAAAGAATATCCAAAACGTGATCAAGCAATGTTGGCTATTCCATTTCAGGAAGATATCTTAAATAAATGGAATACATCCTATTATTATATTCAGCCAAAGATTAATGGTATAAGAGCAATCTTCAAGAATGATAAATTGTTTTCTTTGCAAGGAAATGTTTTTAATTCAGTTCCCCATATTAATGAGATTATAATAAAATTAGGCTTAAATAAATATTTTCAGATTGATGGTGAATTATACAATCCTCAATTAAGTTTACAAATGATAAAATCGATTGCGATTAGAAAGAATATACATAGGGATTTCAAAAAAATAAAATACTATATTTTTGATACAATTGATCCTAAAAAGAATTTTGAGGAAAGGCATGAAGATTTAAAAAGATGGGGACCCATTATTGAAAAAACACCCATATTAAAAATAGTGCCAACATTTAAGGTATATGATAAGGATGAAATTTGGAAATATCTGAAAAAGTTTAAAGAAAAAGGGTTTGAAGGAATAATTGTTAGAAATCCAAAAGGATTATATAAAATTGGTAAAAGAAGTAATGATCTGCTCAAGTTTAAACCCATGAGAAGTGATAAATATTTAATTATGGGTGTTACTGAAGAAAAAGATATCCATGGAAATCCAAAAAATGCTTTGGGCGCTTTTATTCTATCAGATAAACAAGGAAATAAATTTAAGGTTGGGACGGGTCCCATATTTACCAGAGAAACCAGAATTAAACTTTGGAAAGAACGAGATGCATTGATTGGTCGATATGCTATAATTAAATATGTTGAGACAACTGAAAGAGGAATTCCATTTCAATCAATTCTGGTACAAATCATTTAATACGCTTGTGGAGATAGTTCGTTAGAACTGTCGTTGAAACAAGAAAAAGAATGCTTAGTAAACTAAGCAGAAGCCACGGGGATTGCCCCGTGGAGTGTCACATTAATTACAGGAAATAATATGGTAGAAATAATACCTCAAGAATATCTCCACATTATTTATGTGAAGGAGAATAATCATGACTGTAAATAGATGCTTCGTTAGATTTCATTGCTGTAATTGTGGCAGATTCTTATCAATTCTCCACCTGTTGATTATGGTATTTATTACGGAAGTTATTACCATGTGGAACCGCCTGAACCTTCGGAATATTGCCCAAAATGTGCCAAACAAATGATGCAACGAGCTATAAAGAATCCTGAAAGCGTGATTACAGATTGTTGGTGGATAAAACCAAATTACGTCAGTGTTGCAAAATCAATCTTGCGTCATAGGAGAAGGAAATTATGAATATAAGTAATAATGGCATCGAAATGATTAAGCAATTTGAAAATTTTTCATCAACATGGTATAAGGATTCAAAAGGTGTATGGACAATTGGTTATGGTCATGCTGCAAAAGATAATGAAAGGTATACAATTAATCGGGTAAACAATCAAACAGCATTAAAAATGTTACGAAATGATCTATCTATTTCAGAATCAGCAGTCAATAGAATGGTTAATGTACCTTTAAATCAAAATCAATTTGATGCTTTAGTTTCATTTGTTTTTAATGTTGGCGAAGGTAATTTCGCTAAATCAACTTTGCTGAAAAAATTAAATGAAGGGAATTATAAAGAAGCATCCGATGAATTTTTAAAATGGAATAAAATTACTTATAAAGGTAAGAAAATTGAATTGCTGGGTCTTACAAACCGGCGAATGAAAGAAAGAGAACTTTTTCTAAAAAATTAACGGAGAATAAAGATGGAATACAATTATGAATTTGGTAAAGTGTATGGTCATCAAGGAGTTTCAGGTGATTATTTAGATTCATCCTCAGGTGGTCCCATTATTACTCCTATAGAGAAAATAAACAGAAAGAAAATTTTAGAGAAAGGAAAGACTTCCGAAAACAAAACATATGTCTTTTCCAGACGAAGAAATGATCATTGTGGAAAGTATAAATGGTTTCCTATTGGATGGGCAGTGAATATTCATAGTCTCGGGGAATTGGATGATCCCCCAATATTACCTGGAGAATGGAATAAAGGAAAATTGAAATATCTTATTGATAGTGGATGCTGGTGGTTTAATTTTATATATACAATTAATTACAGTAATATGGAAGCCTGGGGGAAACCATATGAACGTGGAAAAAATCAATGGGCAACTACTGATAGACATGTGAGACTACTTGAATTTCTGAAGAAAAAGAAAGAGGAAACCGATGGTAAAATTGATATCAAGGTTTTATTTCCTCTATTATCCAAAACTGACGATGATCTCGAATTATTTTTAAATGGAGATTGGGATGGAATTCCCAATAATATGACTAAAGAATTTATAACCAGAGTACATCGTATTTGCTTGCAAGAACAATTATTGGGATGGATGTTATCTGATGAGCCATATGGTGGTGATTTAGCTAGGCAAAAAGATGTAAGAGAAAGAAATTATCAAACGCTGCTAGAATATAAAGAACTATTGATAAAAACAGATTGCAATATTAATTATCATCCTATATATAATGTGATTAGAGGGAATGGAAATTATGATTTTGATCCGATAGCTCAACCCAATTTAAAAAAATTGTTGAATGAATTGAAAGATATTGGTGATTATATATTGGATGATTTTTACTTGGGGGATTTTTTAAATGATGGACAAAATGGGAATGGAATATTTTTAGCGAGGATTGTTCAAAGAACACAAAGAGCAATGCAGAATTTAATTGATAATAGTTCAGCTTTAAATTTAAAGAAAGCTTGGGGATTGTTTTCTCAAGGTAAAGAATTTCCGGAATTTAAACATCCAGTTAATGACACAGGTTATTTATTGGAAGAAGATTTACGTTATCAAAATTATGCAGCTTGGATAAATGGCGCACAAGGATGTTATTTCTGGGAGTTATCAAAATCGGATAATTTTTCTTTTAATAACGTAAAGAAAATTTCATATGAAGCATATAAGTGTTCCAAATTCTTGATGGAAAAAATTGATGATCAATTAACAGAAGTTAAATGTTATTCTGAAAATAGCAATATACAATTTATAGTTAGAAAAGATCCTCAAGAAAGAATTTTATTGATGGTTTGTAATAATTCACGGAACGATGCAAGTTGCTATTTTGCTTTTCCAGAAAGTCTGAAAGTTAAAAAATTGGAACCGATTTGTTTTGATTACAATTGGAATTATGCATATTATAATTCAGATAATTATTTCAAAATAGATCTGGATGGTTTACGTGCCAGAGCATTTTACGTTAGATAGGTGTATAAAATGTATTGCTCTAAATGGTGTATTTTGGAAATGGAATATACAATAAATAATAATTTGGAAACTGGGTAGATCCAGAGGATGCTGTTGAATATTTAATAAATATACTGAGAAAATATCTTAGTTCTATCTTTTCAGAATATATAACTTATCCCATGGATATTGATAAAATCAATCAAAGTAATTTAATTATAAACAGCAATTGATCAATGGGAAAAGATTATGGAGAAGTATTGTGGATTATTCTTGGAAGATAAATTCAAAATTCTCAGAGAATTAATAGAAAGGTTAAATTATAAACTTTGTTTTGTAAATAAATTGATTGCTGGTCAAAAAATAGGTGAGGTGGATAACAGTTTTAATATTGAATTAAATAAAAGAAAGGCTGCTAAAATAACTCAAATAATTGATAATTATTTATACAGTATGTGGGGTATGTTTAGACAATGCTATAGAGATAATAGGAGTTAAAAGGTCATGCCTGAGCCAAAGAAAGGTGAATTAAGCAAGAATTTTTTAAGTCGTTGTATTCCTCAAGTTATTAAAGATGGAATTACCTTGAGGAGTGGAGAAAAAGTAACTCCTCATCAGAAACAGGCTGTGGCAGTTTGTTTCTCTATGTTCAGAGGTGCTAAAAAGAAAAAGAAGAAAGTTAAAACAGAAAAGAAAAATCTTAATCAGTAAAGAAATAAATGTAAAAATTCATTTTCTTTGAAGTAGAGAAAGGGATGTTATTATGTGCCCGGAGAAATTTCAGCGTATAAATATTCCAGAATTAGACGAATTATTGGGAGAGATTTTTCCCGTTTTGGATAAAGGTTTTGTAAGACTTATTGATTATATGGGTGGGGATTCATCTATTGTTCGAGCAGCAAGAGTTTCATATGGTAAAGGGACAAAAACAATAAGGGATGATCGTTCTTTGATTCGTTATTTATTCAGACATGAGCATACCTCTCCTTTTGAATTTCCAAATATCACCTTTCATATCAAATTACCAATTTTTGTGATGAGGCAATTAGTACGGCATAGAACTGCTTCTTTAAATGAAATAAGTTTGCGTTATTCTGAAGCTGAGAATGATTTTTTCTTGATTAATCCTGAAAATTGGAGATTACAGAGCAATACAAATAAGCAAGGAAGTTCATCTGAATGCCTTGCATTCAATCAAGGAGTGACTTATACAAACGAACAAAAGCAGATCCATGAGAAATTATATAATGAATACCAAGGGCGAATTAAAAATAATATCTCTAAAGAATTGGCTAGGGTTGACCTTCCTGTTAGTTTATATACACAAATATATTGGAAGATGGATTTAAAAAATTTACTACACTTCTTAAAACTAAGAATGGATTCTCATGCTCAATATGAAATTAGAGAATATGCGAACATAATTGGAAATACATTTGTTAAAAAATGGTGTCCTTTAACATGGGAGGCTTTTCAAGATTTCACTTTGGAAAGTATAAAATTTGGAAAGAAAGAAATTAACATTTTAAAAACTTACTTTATAAATTTACAAATAAAGGATAAAGAAAAATTAAATTTGTTTTTACATACTTCAGAGTTGAAAGGAGGAGAATTGGAGGAATTTATTAATAAATTAGAAAGGTTAAATATCATAAGTTAAGTACTATGAAAAAGAGAATTGCTTTAATTACAGGCATAACGGGGCAAGATGGATCATATTTATCGGAATTATTATTGGAAAAAGATTATGAAGTTCATGGAATAGTAAGAAGGTCAAGTTCTTTCAATACCGGAAGAATTGATCATATTTTTAATATGTTAAATTTACATCATGGAGATATAAGTGATCCAATCTTAATTGATAAGTTAATAAAACAAATTAAGCCTCACGAAATTTATAATTTGGCTGCACAATCTCATGTGCAAGTAAGTTTTGATAATCCTTATTATACATGCCAAACTAATAATTCTGGAACACTTAATATTTTGGAGTCAATTAAGAATAATAATTTAATTGACCATACCAAATTTTATCAAGCTGGTTCATCTGAGATGTATGGTAAAGTTTTAGAAATACCTCAATCAGAAACTACTCCATTCAATCCGTTATCTCCTTATGCTTGCTCTAAGGTATTCTCATATTACCTTACCAAAATGTATAGGCAAGCTTATAAAATTTTTGCAACCAATGGTATATTATTTAATCATGAAAGTCCTAGAAGAGGAGAAACATTTGTTACCAGAAAGATAACCAGAGCTGCTTCTAGGATAAAATTAGGATTGCAAAAAGAATTAAGATTGGGTAATCTGGATGCAAAGAGGGATTGGGGTTTTGCGGGAGATTATGTTGAAGCAATGTGGAAGATGCTTCAACATGAAAATCCAGATGATTTCGTAATTGGTACAGGGGAAACACATTCGGTTAGAGAGTTTTTATTTCTGGCATTTGATTATTTTGGGTTGGATTACAATAATTATGTGGTTACAGATCCGAAATACTTTAGGGCTGCGGATGTAAATATTTTGTTAAGCAATCCAGAGAAATCAAAAAGAATTTTAAATTGGTCAGCCTCGATGAAATTTAAGGAACTGGTAATTTTAATGTGTTCTCATGATTATAATTTATGTTGTTTAAAAAGAAAGAAATAAATAAAATGGATTTTCTTTGGGGAATGAGATACTTTTGACGCAAGGGGGTTATTTCACACCAATGTTATTCGAAGTACCTAAAAATTATAGAATTGGTATAACGGGTGATTCTGGCTTTTTAGGAAAACATTTATGTAATAAATTAGAGAGTTTAGGTTGCTCTATTATAAGATTTCCACATGAGAAATATGATTTGTTGGATTACATTTCAACCAAGCAATGGTTTATTGATCATCGACCTGAAATTATTTTTAATTTAGCCGCTAAAGTTGGTGGTATAATTACAAATTCAAAACATTCAGGTGAATTTTTTTATCAGAATCTTTTGATGGGCATGAATCTGATTGAGCTATCTAGGATTTATAAGGTTAAAAAATTTATACAAGTGGGAACAGTTTGTTCTTATCCCAAATATACAAAGGTCCCATTTAAAGAGGAAGATATATGGAATGGTTATCCAGAAGAAACTAACTCTGGATATGGAATTGCTAAAAAAGCGCTTCTTACGATGTTACAGAAATATCGAGAGCAATATGGATTTAATGGAATATATCTATTACCTTCAAACTTATATGGGCCATATGATAATTTTGATCTAGAAACATCACATGTTATTCCTGCTCTGATTAAAAAGATTTCAAGTTTGGATGAAGGTGAAGTTTTGCATTGTTGGGGTACAGGAAGCTCTACAAGAGATTTTCTTTATGTTGAAGATTGTGCTGAAGCCTTAATTTTAGCCGCTGTTTATTATAATGGTGCTGAACCTATAAATATCGGAACAGGAGTTGAGACTAGTATATTGGAACTAATCAACAAGTTATTTCATTTCTTTGGAAGAATACATCCAATTGAATGGAATGGGAAATTAGATGGTCAATCAAGAAGAGTCTTGGATACCTCAAAAGCAAAGAATGCGTTTGGATTTGTGGCATTGACTTCTTTGGATGATGGTTTGAAGAAAACCATTGAATGGTATATTAATGAAAGAATTTCCGACGAGATAGAAAGGAAAAAGATATGGCCGAAAAACAAAATATGATGATTGATCAAAGTTCAAATGATAATCAGAATCTTATTCTGAGTAATGCAGATGAAAAGTTTCTGAATATTTTGGGTTCTGAAAAGTTTCCGGTAAGTGTAAAAGAGAATTTAAATGAGGTACTTAATATTGTAAATGAAGGAAAGACATTAATTGATTTGTATCCAGAAGTATTAGCTGAAATTCCAGTTTCATCAAGTGGGTTTCAAGATATTTGTGTGCAATATCAAGAGCATCATACACCTCATAGAAAATTACGTCAAGCTATGTTAGAAATGGGTAGTCGTTTGGAAGCTTTGAATACAGCTAAACATGGATTCAGAAAAGCTTACGGTAAGATACGTAAAATGGAGAATCTCTTAAAAGATTTGGGGGAAATTTTAAATAATTTAAAGGATTATAAAATTACTAAAACTGATTATTTTGTTCTGAGTCAGTATTTTCCCAGAATTTTATCATCATATTGTTCTGAAATTCAAAAGGATGGAATTATCAAAGATAAAGAGTTATGTGAGTTTTTGATTAAGAAGGTTGAAGATATTCTTTATCAGAAAATGTGTTCTTATCAGGAGTTATTAAGAGGATATAAATCCTCAAAGCATATGGTCAAAGATGCAGCTCTGAAGGTTGCTCAACAACGTAATTTGGTTGAAATTTTCAAGAAAGAAGTAAAAGAAACAGGATTGAGTTTCGAAGAAAGCGAGGTTGTATACTATGTAATGTATTTTACTGCAGAAATGGAAAAACAATTAAGAACCATGGGGAGGGTTGATACCGGGACGTTTGGAGTAATCAGATATCTTCCTGAAGGAATCCGTAAGAAAGTTCTGGAGAATCGAGCATTTCTTGAGAAAAAATTGTTCACAGAATCCTGGCCATCTCATGGTGATTATCTTACAGAGGTATATAAAGAGCAATTAATGCCCAAATTTACTGGAGAGAATGAAATAGAGGGAGTAAATGTTAAGGAATTTATTTCTTTGGATTTAATTAAGATTTTAGCCAGAAAGGATGAAAAAGATGAAAATACGTAATATTCCTGATAAGATTAAAATTGATGCAGAGAATATTGATGAAAAATTTATTTTTCAAGCTATTGAAAGATATATTGATAAAGGTGTTTCAAAAAAATCTGTCTTGCATAAGTTTGAAATGATGAAAGAGAGAAATATACAAAAGTATAATAAATTACTTGAATCATTACATAACTTTCAAAATAAAATTCAAGAAATGCAAAATGAGATAGTTACCTTGAATGATCAGGTTGATAATAATATAGCTAGAATTAGACAATTACTAAGTTAAAGAAAAACAACATTTTTTGTAGAATTTCATATTCATTTATTTGAGCATTTTCTTTTTTAATTTATATGAATAAATTATAAAATAATCGAGGTGTATTTTTATGAAAATTGAATTTGTTGGTTTGGTGAAAGATAATAAGGCTCTTGACGAGAATCTTATGCTTTATCTTTCCCAGATGGTTTTGACCAGAACTGATGAAAAAATTAAGAAATCTCATCATGAATATACCGTAAGCAAAACAGTTCTGTTAGATACCATCTCGAGAATAAAAGATATTAAGGAAAGACTTTTGGATTTAACCAAGGAGTTATCCAGAGTCAAGACTTTGAAAAGAGTCATTTCCTTGATTTACACCTTGAAAAAAGAAGGTGTTTTAATCGGGAAAAATAGGCTTAAGATTCTGGATCTTCTGGATACATTAAAGACAAAGGATTTTTCTAGTTTAAGAACCATCGAAGAGAATCTTAGTATCTATTTACCAGACCACGAATCACGAACTTCGATTATTAAATAAGAATGAAATTAAATTCAATAAATATTTAAAATGAGGTGAATTCAATTATGTATGAAATTCTGCAAGAAACCGTAGAAAAAGTCAAGAAAAATAGAAAGCTGGATGTTCGGGCCCCCGAACAATTCAGAGCGGTTTTGGCTCAACCCGATACATTCAAAATGTATGTTGATACTCTGTCTGAAGGGATTGCTGATCAAAAAACTAAAAATGAATTCAAGATGTTAGCTGAGAATACCAGAACTAGATTGTTAGAAAACTCCACATTCCAGCTCAATCCCTATGATACTTTCACGCTTCCTATTCTTCGTAAATTTTATCCGCAATTGGTTGCGAGAGAACTTGTCAATGTTATGCCCATTGATAAGCCCAATGTAATTAAGTATTTCCTTAAAGCCAGATTTAAGAAATATACCGAAGGAAATTATACTGATTTTGATTATGAATTCCCCGTGATGAATACTGATATTTCCAGAGGACCTTCCACTGGTGTTCAGGTTTCTTCTCGGTCTTCTGACCCTGGCGCAGTTGTTAACATCTTAGCTGTTGCTGGATTAACAAGTGTTAAGTCTCATGTTGAAAAAGATTTTGAAATTATTGCCTTTGAGGATTCAACAGCTGCAGATAATCCTGTTTCGATTACAACCAATGTTGATGGAACTTTCTCACAGCAGGTTGAATCCTTGGGTGGGCAAACTGACGTAATTAGCGGGCATGTTGATTGGCTGAAAGGAACATTCGTTTGGAGCTCCACCACAGGTGTTGTTCGCGGTGTCACCTGGAAAGCGGTGTGCTCTTTGGAAGAGAACCAAATTAACCCAATGGTTAAATTGGATCTCGAACCAATCCGTTTGGTGACCGTTGATCGCAGAATTTCTGCGGAATGGACGATCAATTTTGAGCAAGATATTAAGGCGTTATTTGATCTTCAAGCTCAATCTGAATTAGTTAACATGATTGGAGATCAGATTGCGTTGGATATTGACCGCGAAATTGTTAATGCTCTTATTGCGGCCAACTCTTCGTTGAACCCCAGTTCTCATACCGAAGTTTTCGATAAGAATCCTCCTGTTACCTTCACCTGGGGTCCGAAAATGTGGTATGAAAACATTCTTCCTCCGTTATCCAAACTCTCTGCTCAAATTTATAACTCGAGCAATATGGGTTCTGCCAATACCTTGGCTTGCAACCCGTTGGATGCTGCTATTTTTGAATCGTTGAATACATTTGAATACACTGGAACATCCACAACTGGTGGTGATGTGGGTTATCGTTCTGCTACTGTTGCTGGCGGAAAGTGGAAGATTCTTGTTTCCGGTGTTGTTCCTCAAGGAAAGATTCTTACGTTGTATCGTAGCAATGATAATGCTCGGGCGGTATTTATTTATGCGCCGTATGTTCCTTCGTTGTTAACGCCTTATCCTCTCGGGGCAATCCCCTCATTGACCATTATGAGTCGTTACGCCACGAAAGTGGTTCGTAACGAAGGCATTGGAATTATGACAATTGTTGATACTTCTGTTTAAGAAATTAAGCCACGCTTTTTCTCCCCTCCCAGAGGTTGTTTAAGGTTTCTTAGACCTCTGGGAGGTTTTCTTTTTTCTAGAAAAATTTTATGTTTCAAAGGAATAAATATAAAAACCAAATTAATTTGAAAGGATGTGTAAGTTATGACAGTATTGGAGCAAGCTACCCAAGAAATTATTGACTTTGAGGAAATGGTCTCTTCATTCTTTGTTCAGATTAAAGAAATGAATGATAAGTATCCAAATCGATCCATTCCTTTGGCTTTGGATCTGGAAAACCTCAGAAAGTCATTGCAGATTGAGAATAAAATATTGGAACTTGAACTATTCTTTGAGAAATTGAATCTATTATTCAGTCGTTTTAATATTATTAAGAATTCATACATTCAAAATTTTGTTGAACCAGCAAGGGAGGCAGCTAAGGAACAGCAACAACAGCAAGCCGAAATTGTGGACAATATGCCAGAAACTATTTCTGCTGGAACTGGAATGGTTGAAGAAATTAATTTAAAAAAAGAAATAAATTGAAATTTATGATCGAGAATGTCACGGAATGATTTCACATTAAAAGATATTACTTTGATAAACAAATGCTTTTCCGAGATTGAGGATTTTAATCTTAGTAGAAAATCTCAATTAAAACTGATCTTATTCGTTAACGAAAAGATAAAAGAAAACAATAATTTGAAGAATGAGATTTATAGATTGAGAAAGATAATAAGAAAGAATCATATCTTAAATTAAAATAAAGAAAGGATGTAATTAATTATGAATGAAGTAACAAATGAGACTAATAAAATACAGATCTTATGTGTAACCCTGGAAGATGGAAGAAAGTTTTATTTTTGTGGTAGAGCAATATATGAAGATCCAGCTTCACAAGAAGAGATAGTCATTGGTGATATAACTATTTCTTCGCCTTTTGAATTGCCAGTTGGATATTCATTTACCACAATGGAAGAAATTTTCAATAAGGAAAACGAATAAATTTTTGGTTTCATCCAAAAAAATAACCTTTTTAAGAAGGGAGAACAGTAATGTATACTGTTAAGGAAGTTCTGAGAGTCAAGAAGTTTAATTCTGGTTTGGAAGTTCGAGATGAATTGATTGATGGTTCGCCATTTAAATCCAAGGATTTCAAGATTCGTAGTGCATACAATACTGATGGACAATATATTGGTGATCCAAAATTTGCTCGTTTTCTTTATCGTCTTGGTATTAAACCAGAATATGCTTCCTCTAAGAGCACTATCTGTAGTATCGGGTTCAATAAGAGACAGAAACGTTGGTTTGGCTGGACAAATCGAGCAATGTTGTCGGTTGGTGTCGGTGATAAAATTACAGAAAGCCATCCTCTTTCTTGCTTGATTCCTCCAGAAACCGTTATCGAAAGTTTGGATGATGCTCGTAAGTTGGTGGTGAAATTTGTACAGATCTCTATTTAATGGAAGAAAAGACAATTGATATAATAAGTGGATAAATAATTCTAGTTTTAAAAAGAATATTTTGGGTGGTGATTTTATCTGATCGAGATAGGATCACCACCTTTTTTATTTATACTTCAGTATAAAATAAATACATGTTTCAGAAAAAATTTAAATTACTGCTTATATGGAAAGGATCCATATAATTTAAATGGGTTATAAATGTTTTTATCATTCATCGGATTTGGATGGAAAATGTTCAGCAGCCATTGTGAAATATAAATATCCAAATGCTATCTTGTATCCAGTTGATTATTACAATTCAATAAAATTGGAAGTAAAGAATGAGTTCCGTTATTATATTGAGCCATTGAAAGATAATAAAATTAGGAATGATTGTATTTTTTTCATTGATCCAGATGATATTGTTATCATGTGTGATTTTTCATTTTCATTATTTGATTTGATGATCTTTATTAGAAATAATTGTAAAAATTTTATTTGGTTGGATCATCATCATACCTCTATTAATAATGCTGTTAAAAATAATTTCAAAACAGATGGCCTGCTAGATGAAAATTCTTCGGGATGTTCATTGACCTGGAAATATTTCTTTACTGAAAAAGATATACCATATTGTATTGAACTGATAGAAAAATATGATACTGGAAACTTTTATTTTAATAATGATGTTTTACATTTTGAATATGGAATGAGGAACCGAGATGATGATGAGATCAACCCAAACAATATATCTTTTTGGAAAGAGTTATTTGAGAATAGCGATTTGATAAATGAGATTATTAATGAAGGAAAAATATGTTTGAAGTATCAGAAGAAAATAAATAAAAGATTATTAAAGAATGTGTTTCAAACTAAGTTTGGGGGATGGAAATGCGCAGTGATTAATTATCCGAAAATAAATTCATTGTTTTTCGAAGATTTAGAGGATAAAGACAGATATGATATCTTGATTGGATGCTCATTAGATAGAAAACTTCAATGGAGTATTTTTCTGTATACAGAGAAACCATATATAAATGTTGCTCAAATAGCTGAAATGTATGGGGGGGGAGGGCATAAAAATGCCGCAGCATTCAAAAGTAAAGAGTTACCTTTTAAATTATGGGGTATCTAAAAATGAAAAAGATCGGGTTTGATATAGATGGAGTAATTTTGGATTTACATACGCATATAATTCAAGAATTTAAGAAACAATATAATATTGATCTGAAGATGTATTTGACGGAATTTAATTTTAATATTCCAGGGTTAACTGACGAAGAAATTTCTAACACCGTCGATCAAGCAATTATAAATAGTATGCATGTCATTCAGCCGTATTCAACTGTGGAAGAGACATTAACCAAAATTTTTTATGAAACAAAAGAACCGATATTATTTATCACTGCTAGAAATTTATATCTCAACGAAGCCACTAAAGAAAGTCTTGATAGGAATTTTAAAGATAAGTTTGATTATGAAATTATTTTTACAAATAATAATAAACTTAACTATATCAAGAAATATGATATAAATTATTTTGTCGAGGATAATCCAGAGACTTGCAATGACATTTGTCAATTTATAGAGAAAGTATTCTTGATAAATCGTATGTATAATACGAATAGCAAGATACTTCCAGAAGTTATACGAATTAATCGGTTGATTGACATATTCAAGTATCTGTAAAATGATATTTCTTGAATAAATTTAAAAAGGGAAATTTCTATGGATATTCACGATAATTCGATAAAGGTTTTGGATCCTGCAAAACTTCACATGAAAGGTGCGGATGTAAAGTACGAATACCTGAAAGACCCATTTCATATCGATATAAATGATTTTCTTAAGAAAGTTATAAAAAATAAAATTAATATTGATGATAAGTTACCTGATTTGCCTTATGGAAATCCTAAAGAGCTTTCATCTAATCCTGTTCGTTTTAATAATTATCTCCGTAAATATACTGAACGAGTGGATAAACTTCTTGGTTATGTGGATGATAAGAATTTGAGAACCAAATTAGAGAATGATTTTCATAACTTAATTACAAATGGGGATCCAGAAGACTTCATCAGAACTTTTTCAAAAGCTCGCGAAGAAGTAAGTCAGCATTTAAAAGATAAAATTAAACAAATGGAAAGCTCCAATGTTTTTTCATTTTGGAATAACAAATATTCATATTATTTAATACTGGGCGTTATTGGATTAGGACTATTCTCTTATTATCTCTGGAAACGTTTAAGAAATAAATGTGCTGATTTGAAAGGGAAAGAATGGAAAAAATGTCAATTAAAAATTATTGAGGAAAATATAAAGAAAATTGAGGAAGATTTAAAATATTGCAAGAAGTCAAATGATCCAGAGCAGTGTGAAAGAATGGCAAACAAACTTATATTAAACTGGAAAGAACGAGAGAGGAAAATTCAAAATTTGAAATATTAGATTAAAATTATATCAAATTGATAGAGGTAATAATAATCATGGGATTATTAGAGAATGTAGTGACTTCGGAAATTTATAGGAATACGTTGCCCGAAAATCCCACGCCTTGTGCGTGGGGTACTTCACAAATACATTTTATTGATAACTATGCTGAAAGACCTCGAGGTACTTGATTGGGATCCAATTTTCTACCGTACCAGAGATCGACCTCCTGCTTGGATTCATTATATCGAATAGAAGATAAAATCATGGGAATCCCTAAACATCCAGATACTATTATAATACAAAATGAATTTTATCCAGATGGGTTAAAAGAAATACAGATATGGAATCATTATAAGAAATACAAAAATAAGATTTTACAGGAAGTAGGTAATAGACCAATTTTATTATTTATTTTTCCAAATCTTAATACTCCAATTATTAAGCGGTTTCATAAATTTGCTCCTATAAGATTTAATAAAGAAAATTATGATTATTTTATCACTGGTAGAACCGTATCTATATCTGTGGAGCAAGAAAAAAATAAATTGAATTATTTTTGTATCGATGTGGATGCTGGATTTGAGATATCTGAAGATGATAAAAAGAAATGTATCTCTGAGATACTGAGAGTATTTCAAGATATTAAATTAATAAACAGAACAAGGATAACCGTTTCTGCTAATTCATATCATGTTTATGGATATCTGAAAAAAACTCTTAAGAATGATGAGGCAGTTTATTTATTAAGAAAGAAATTTCAGGAAGATAAAATAATTAAAAAGAATTATCGTATTAGCTCAAGAGTGAGAACAAATGAGGCTGTAATAAATTTGGACTTAAGTCCAATGTATCATAGAGGATCCCATACAGTTCCCTGGGCCTTAAATAGAAATGGGTTGATCTGTATGGATATAACAAGAAACTGGAAAACATTCCAGAGAAAGGATGCGGTTGTTAAATAATGGGAATTGATAATCAACTTGCCAAACTAATTTATAAAAACAAATTGATGGATGAGGTTGATAATATTGTTTCTCATATTTGTAATTTTCAATCTATTCATCTTCCCACGGCTAAGAATATCAGGATACAGATAAGAGATTTTGAAAGTCCTACAGAGGACATCGAATCTAAAATTAATGAATTTATATCAAATTTGAGTAATTATCAAGTTGATTTAAGCAAACCAAAGAGTACCTTTATAACTGATATGGTTGATTTTTTAACAAATCATCCTTGTATACAAATGAATCTAACATTTCCAGAATTGGATCCAGGAGAAAGTATAGCTGATGCGTGGAATCGAGTTCTTTCATTATTAAAGATGCCAGCGGATTTTGTGCATATGATCGATGAATTCATTTTTAAATCTATTACAGATTTAATAAAAATTGATTATCCTTTTCCAGAATTCTCAATTGGTATTGATTTATCTTTTTTAAAATTTAACTCTTTAGTAGAGAAAATTCCAGAATTCTTATTAAAATTGGATGATTTAATTTTATGTTTACTTGAGACATATGTTATTGATCTTGAGCAAATACGTTATAAAGCAAATGGATGCCTTAGTAAGGTTTTGCTAACCTCAGAAGGCTCAATTGATTATACTATTTTTAGCACGCTTCCAAGTCAAACCGTGGAAAATATTAAAACGATAGAATATAATACCAGAGTGGTATTAAATAATATACAGAATGAGATGGCTAAAGCAAGGGGAGTGTTCGAGGAATTTCCAATACCTCCGATGTTTTAAATAAGAGAAAAGGATTCATACTATGACTACTAAGATTTGCCCATTTATTAGTACTATGGTTAATAAATCTGGCGTGGATGAGTTTGTTGAAAAATTATGTGTAGAATCTGATTGTCAAGTTTGGGATTCGATTAATTCACGTTGTGGAGCATTGGTATCTGATATTCTTATTCATGATCATAACTCTCATAGTCATCCTAGATCTCATACCTGTATGCAAAGTAAGAATTTGTCAAGTGGGCAATATTATAATTATTGTGGTGGGGGTACCTATAATCAGATCATAACCAAAGCAACACTCTTATTAAATGAATTTATTTTTGGTGAAGATACAGATGGAAATGATCTGATTTATGGGATTGATTTCATGATTGTTGGAGATGGTAAGCCAGCTATCCTTGAACAGATAGAACATATGGAACAATGGATGGATCCTGAATGTAAAATAACTTGGCAGCAATACCAGGATTGGATTGATAATTTGGATGATCCAGAATATGATCCATTTCAGAATGGAACATGTGGTGGTAATGGGGGAGAAGAATAGGGGTGAGAATATTATGCCTGGCTCGAATCAATTAACTTGCTTAACTTTGGGTATTGGATCTCATGGAAGAAAATGTTGTCCTCATGTTATATGGGGAATAAGGATAACCGGGTCTCCAAATACATATACAAACAATTTGAATTCTTCTTTATCAACGCACTCGATTGGATTTCACAATTGCCCTCATTGTCCAATTAATTTATGTATTACCGGATCGCATGACACATTCATAAATAATCTTCCTCATGCGAGATTTGGAGATATGGTGACCGAATTTTGTGGTACGGGTTATAATATTACTTTTTCATTCGATCATTTCGTAAATGGCCTATAGAAGAATAATCATTGTATTATTTTTGATTACAGAATAAATTTTAAAAAAAATGAAATATTATTTTCCAGAATTAGATCATTATTTTTTGAAATATTGGTGGTATAATAAGGATATATATAATGTCGATGTTATCTATCCAGAGATTGAATTAAAGGATTCGATCATAAAGCCAGATAATTTCTTTGCTCTATTGTTTGATAATACATATAATAAAGATCATTATGTATTTACTTTTTCAGAAATAGAATTAACTAGTTTCTCAAATATGATGAGAGAAAGATTGAAGTCCAATGGGGCTTCATTGATATGCTATATCAGTGATATCAATTCTGAATTGGATTATTTTGATATTCAAAATGAGGTTGAAGATTTGCTGAACTTATTATTGCAATATCGTTTAACTGAATCATGTGATCTTTCCTCTATAGATTATGAAAGTTTGCAAAAAAAATTATCAAAAATGATATATCAATATTTGGATTTGATGATCAATGATAATACAACTTATTTTGATAATAATGTATTTTCTGATCCTGATGATATCTTGGAATCAATGTATGAATCATATTTATTAAATGAAGCACATAAGAAAATTAAAAATTTAAAATTTTTGTCTGAAAGTATTACCACGATTTTAAGACCGGAGAGATATAAGGTTGTTATAAATAAAGAAATTGAGAATGATAAGATGGTACGGATTGACGATATTCCTTATAATGAAATTGATTTCTTTGTATTCAGAAATGGTGATCTATTGGATAAGAATACTTTTAATTTAATAAGTGATACAACAGGATATATCATTAGCTGGGTTGATAAAGATACCGAATTCAAAGAGAATGATATACTTATAGCTGATTATTATGTTAGGGTGGGTCAATAATGATTATATACGATTTTTCAAATGAATACGTGGAAACATATTTCAGAATCCTTGAACTGGTACGAGCATTCAAGTTAATTATAAGTGATTCATTGAGCAATGAAACGCAAAAGAAAGAGCAAATCGTAACTCTCATTAAGGATTCTGGATTAGATCCACTACTTGGAAATCTTTCATTCAAGGAAAGAAACATCACTGAGAAATTCTTTACTCAAATAATTGACCAACCAGCGTTTATTTCTTCAGATCATAATCGTATACGTCGTTTCTTGATTGATTGGTATTCAGCCCATAAAACTTTGGTATCCTCTAAAAAGAATGGAGTTGATCCATATCTTTTAACCAATAATGAATTGGATGAATTAATAAGAAGTTTCGGATTTCCTTACCCCAAAAATATCATATCTAAAGATCTTAAAATTCAATTTTTATTATCCTTAATACAAAATTATAAAAGAAAAGGATCCCCAGCAGTATTTTATGAGTCCTTAAAATACTTTGGTTTAAAGAATTCTGTTTTACATGAATGGTGGCTTCACAGAGATGAAACTGGAGTTTTCATATTTAAATCCAAACCAATATATCCTAGAAGATTAAGATATAGACAAGATCTGATTTTGGAAAAACCATATGGTAATCTTACTGATCCATATTGGCAACTTACTGAAGAAAAATTAATTGAGATTATTGAAAATAATCCAGATTATAATTTATTTCCATCTTTAACTCCATTTATTTCAATCACATCTGAATTTGATATCGGGAGATTGACTCCAGGGTTAGCTATACTGAACAGATTATGTCTGGAAAGTTATGAATATTGGATGAGATATGTTTTGGATTTTAAGAGAGATATAATAAGAACAGAGAATGATCCACTTAATTATCTGGGATTGGGTCTTGTGGAGCCGGGCGAAGCGGTAATTATTGGAGATGAGCCTATAGGTGAATTTGAAGGTCATTCAGGTAAATACGCAGTAAAAACGCAACTTGGAACTAGTCGTGAATGGCTCATAATGTCTCCTTTCAAAAATCATTGTATTAAATTATTAACTACTAATACGCATTGGATATTCAATGGTGAAAAATGGGTTGATCTAGGTATTTTATTACCTTCTGAAAAACTTCCGCCAATTCCTTCACCATATGTCAGTCCTCGAAATAGAAATGATTTATATAGACCAATTACATTAAGAAGTTTCGAAAATAAATATAATATCTTAGAGATTATGCTTGCCATTGTCTATTTATTTAAGGAAGGAGAAATTACCGAACCAACCGATACAAAATATTTATCATATGAAGGAACTCTTGCTCCTTTTGATAGTAAAGGACCGAGTGGTCATCCAGATAACAAGGTTGATGATACGAATAGTTTTTCCAGGGTATATGATCTTTATTATGAATTGGTATATAAAAGATTCGATGATCGTGATCAACGTGATCGATTTTATAGAAGATTTGTAAGAAATTTTGAAAGGAATATTAATACGGATTATACCGAAAGTCTTTATACCGTTTTTAAATATTGCGATATATTCTTAGAGGCAATAAATCCAGATTTTAAAAATGATCTGGATGGTTTATTGGAGAATAGTGATAAAGAAGTTTTATTATTGGAAATATTGGAAGATTTTGAATTATATTTGATGAAAAGTCTTAATATTATTGATGTTCCATTTACATTCATGATATTTGGATCATCAATATATAATTCGCTAAAAGAACCAATTGATTTCTTTAAACCATACAGAGTAAGAATCACAGATCTTATATGCTCATTGGCGTTCGATGATAGATTGCAAAATACTCAGGTTGAAAAAGATATATTGGGATTTGATCTTGATATAGGTCTCAGAGATCGCGTACCTAGCAGATTGGATGAATTAATATTACATAGTGTTCATCCAAGTTTAAGGAGTTATCTTGTTGGGCGGGATGGATCCTCAGATCCCAATTGTATTTTTGATCTCGGATTGAATGAAGCAATCATAAAGATAATTACGATGGTAATTAGAAATAAATTAACAAGATTAGAGGATAGATTGAATGTGGTTAGTATAGGTGAGGGAGCAATTAAGAGAACAGTTGATTTTGTATTTGTGGATTCTTGCCCTGGAGATCAAAGATACTTTGATTCTTCAACTATTTTGGATAGTCTGGAAATAAATATAAACTATATTTAATATAGAAAAAGGAGTTTTAAATAAAATGAATGCAAAAAAAGTAAATTTAGATTTTTTTGATAATCAAAAGCAATATTGTTACGATTCTTTCGGTGAGAAAAAAAGAAAACAACTATTCGGAAGAGTACAGATCTTTGAAAAGAAAATAGAAGGAACCGGTAAAAAATTATACCTGGTAAGAGATACAAGTAACTTAATTGTATACCGTGGACGGCACTGGCTCATGCAAAGAGCTTTTGATAAAAATCATTCCGGCAGTCAATTGAAGGATTTATTTCTTGGTTGGTTTGCAGTGGGTACAGGAGGATCTGTTGTCGGTAATCCATTGACACCTGTTAGCCCAGATTTAAAAGATACTGAATTGGCGATTCATGCTCCCTTGGGATCCACAGAGCATATCGTTACTTTTGATAATAAGCAATATCATTGTTTTGATGGAGCGAGTTCTACAAATCCAACATATCCAGAATATCAAGAAGATCCTGAAATTTCAGGTGCTGGAGATAATGGATATCTCGTAGCTAAAATATCGGCAACTTTATCTGCAGAAGAGGCTAACGGGACTGAGGGAAGTGGTGAAGGTGGGCCAAGTCAATACTTGAGTGAAGCTGGATTGTTCATTAGTGATACACGAGTTCCCGAGTCCACACCATCTTATATGGAGATGTTTGCTAGAACAACTTTTAGCTCATATCGAAAATCATCTGATGTCGAGATTGTATTTAATTGGTATATCTTCTTCTAGCAATATGCTTCTAAAAACGGATATTTATAAAAGCATTTTCCTGATCCATATAAGATTTCTTTCTGTAATACATCATATCCATTATTTACAAATTCAGGATCATTAGAAACAATTCTGATGATATTTTTTTCTTTTAATATTTTGCTTTTTGGATCAGGATTTACAATTGTGATACCTGAATCATTAAATGTGTCGCAAACTATGTCATAGTCTATTTTTGGTTTTTCTAGAGGTTTTATTGCTTCGATGAATTTTTTCTTTATTGTTTTCTCCTCCTCTTCATTATTGATGAGGAGGTAATGTAACATATCTTCCAAAATTATCAGATGTAATTTTTTCTTCAAGGTTTTCATCAATGAACCTATTGAGATAAATTGTTTTAATCTCCTTAGTTCTTCTATCAAATAAAGATTATAAATTAAATTATTTTTATATATCATCTCAAGAAATTCCAGATGTTTTACGTTGAAATAATTTGGTTCCACCATTATTTCAATTTCGCTTTTACTTTTATATCGACATTTGACTCCTAACATTAATTTGATTCTAGAATTGAAATGTTCAGCTATAGTTTCGATATAATTCATTTCATCAAAATTAAAAAAGTAATTATGGTTTGCTATAGTCAGATATCTCTTTGCGTTTTTTTCGCTATGAACTATGGATTTAAACATATTTATATCCGTACAGTGTATATGATGATCATGCACGATACTCATCATCATCTCCGTCATTCAATTGTAGATGGGGCTCACAATCTCCGAACATAATAATAAATATATCATTTCAAGAATTACATAATACTTACTTTAACATTCTCTCCATCATAATAGAGAGATTCCAAAACATACTCCAACTTTCTTCCATTTTTAGGAATTCTTTTGCAGATTAAAGGTTCATATACCTTCAGTTCTGCAAAAATGTCCAAACGATTGCTCTTTTTTCCTCTGTAATGTGATAACATTGCAATATTAACTTTATCAGGAGAAAAGAATTTTAATTTCATATCCACATCATACGGCACTCTCCATAACAACAAAATTTTATCATCAGTAAATTCATTTGGGAATACAATTAATTTCATTCTGTTAACTTCAATTATGTCCCCATAGGTTATTCGACCATTCTGATCAACGATTAAATCATGATCTTTATGGCCGACAAAAATTTTTTTACAGGTTTTGCCTTCCCCCAATTTTATGAAGGTTTTGCCCTCCTCTCTATTTGTTTCCACCCCTGAAAAAATTTTCTTATTGCATCCTTCACCTAATACTGTAAATACCTTCATTTATCTTTCCTTTCTTTGCTAAAAATTAAAGTGACTTTGAAAAATCACTTTATTCACTATTTAATATATATAATTACTTGAAATAACTGAACTTATCTTTTTATATCAAGAAATAATTTTTTAGAATAAATTTAAAATCATGAAAAAATCTGTTTCTCAGAAAATACGATTTGGAGGATTTTAATTATGGTTGAACAAAATATTTCGCCAGGCGTTTATACTACACTAACTGATTTATCTGAATATGTAAGAAAGGTTCCAACTTCGATTGGATTTATTCCTATCATTTGTGAACGAGGTCGAGATAATCAGCTTATAGCAACAAATGCTCGGGATTTCTTTATTGAATTTGGTGAACCGAGTGTCCATTATGCAATTGGTGATGATGGTTATAATTATAGTTATGGACATTATGTTGCAGCTTCATTCTTATCAGAATCAGATTCTTTATATGTAATACGTTGCACAGCTGAAGATGCTAAATTCGCGAATGTGGTTTTTGATTCTACAGGGTATACCAGTATTAGTAGTAACACAAACGCCATCGATGATATGAGATCTTATGTTGATAATAATGGTAATTCCTTTATCCTTTATGGTTTGGGTAGAGGAAGCTATTATAACAATTTCAGGGTGAAATTTGAAAGATATACGAATACAGAGTATGATAAAGATTTATATGTTGTTAGTATCGAAAAGAAATTAAAAGAATCGTTTGAAGAACCAACACCAACGGATAGTACCTCGGGAACAAGTGTTGAGATGGTAGTAATTGAATATACAACGGTGGAAAGATTTGAAGTTTCTTTTGAAAAAAATAAGGTCGATCATAGCGGAGTTTCTCGTTGGATAGAAGATGTCATAAATAACAATTCAAAATACATCCGTTGTATTGTGGGTGCCAATTTCACTTTTAATGAAAGTTTAAGTTTAACGGCTTCTAACGGAGTGCAATTCGCGAATGGATCTGATGGTCATCCAAATTATAAACAACTTCTGGTTGAAGCTTATAGCGGAAGATTACAGAAAAATATTGGTGATGATAGTGTTGTTGATGAAGTACTTAATACCGAAGATTATTATTTCTCTATGGTATTTGATGCAGGCTATCCTGATGACGTAAAAGATGCAATTGCTTACTTAGTAAGCTCCAGAAAAGATTGTTTAGGGATTTTGGATTTGGGTGATAATACAACACCTCAGAGTTCTATAACGAAAAGAGAAACCCTCAATTATAACAACAAATATCTTGCTTTATATGAACCCTTTACTAAGATATATGATTCTTTCACAGGAAAGAATATTTGGGTTCCTCCGACATATCATTTAGCTAAATTATTCCCAGCTTTGAAAAAAGAATGGTTAGCTCCTGCGGGGTTTGATTTTGGAGTTATTAGTGGAATTAAGGAAATGAGATTCAGTCCAACATCAGGACAACGTGATGCATTTTATTTAAAACAGATCAACCCCATTGTTCGATTTAGTGAAGGATATGCTGTTTATTCTCAATTAACTTCTCAAGTTAGACCAAGTGCTCTTCAAGATGTCAATATCATGCGAGTTTATCTTTATATTAAACGAGCGTTAGAACAATTCTGCAAATGGTATATCTTCAATTTGAATAATGAGGAAACTTGGTCAAGAATTAATCAGAAAGTCACTGCGTTCTTATCTGAAATTAAAACAAATGGCGGTTTGTATTCTTTCAGTGTTAGTGTTGGTGCTTCTGATGAACAAAAGAAAGCCAAAGAGATACATGTTAACATTATGCTAGAGCCAGTTAGGCTTGCTGAAAGAATTTATCTTAACTTCACGATTAAGTAAATATATAAGGGGAGATTTCATTTTTGATTTCTCCCCCTATTTTTTACTCTCTATTTTATTTGAAATTTCAAATAAAATAACTATTTGAAACATTATTAAAAAAAGTATGAAATAAATTTAAAAATTATTTTTAAAAAGGAGTTAATTAAATATGGCTAGCCCAATAATTCCAAATAGCTTTTCTGCTATTAGTGGTGGACAGAACTCGTTTACAAGACGATGGGGTGCTGTAAATGGTGCTCATGCGGTTGATCCTTATATTAGCGGATATTTTGGTATCAGATTTCATTATTTACCAGATGAATTTATTTTGAGATATATAGCTCAAAGTGGTCACGATGCTAGTAAATTCACTGGAAGATCAATTAAGAATATTCTTGAATCAACTTGCACCAATGTTACCATTCCTGGAGGAACATTGAATAAAACCGAATTTAACGGTTTGGGCAATGTGACTTATTCTGTGCCAACGAATGCAACATATGATAATACAATTTCATTGCGATTTACAGAATATTCTGGGATTCCTTTGTTTACAATTTTCCATAACTGGGTAAGAATGATTAGAGATTATCGTACTGGTATCTCCAATTTACGTTCCGGTGAATATACCAAATCAAACTATGCAGCTACAATGTTTTATTGGACGTTGAAACCCAATGGAATTGATGTTGAGCAAGCATATTGCTTCACAGGATTATTCCCAACGAAAGATCCTGGTGATTTATTTAGCCATGAATTAGGTGCGAATGATAAAATAGAAATTGATATTGATTTTAATATTGATTATGCTTGGCATGAAAGTTGGGTTTATGATCGTTGTGAAGCCTATGCGGCTCAAGCTTACACCACTGGCCGTGCTTATGTTGAAAATGATGTTGCTTTGGCCGATTCTGCTTAATGACCAGAGGTGTACCTGATTCATCTCCTTTCTCTACTCAAACAATAGTTAAGCTGAAAAACGGGGAACTCTTTTTTAAGGGTTCTCCGTTTTTTGGTTTTTTATATCTTTTTTTCGAATAAATTAAAAGTCTCATTATATCACATTTCAGATAGAGAAAGGAATGGTAAAATCTATGGACATCTTTAAAGGATTCAATCTTAAGTATCGCTCTTATCATGTTATTACCCCACAGACAGGGTTATTGTTTGATGTTAGAGGATTGACGGTCAGCGAAGTCGATAAAATTCGTAATTCATCGTTAATTCCTTCAAAGGTGAGAAATGTTATTAATGAGGTATTGTGGTCGGTAATTCAAGAAAAACCAAAACATATCAAGACTATTAATGATTTCAAGAAGTCCATAACAATTAAGGATAGAGAAGCTTTGCTATATGGTGTATATCATAGTACTTGGCCGAATGATAAAGAATTTGTTGGGCAATGCACCTCTTGTGGAAAAGAACAGATTTTAAAAATTTATATTGATAAAATGTTTAATTTCAATCCATATCCCTTTAGTGAAAATTATAAAGAGGCTTATAAATTATATCGAGCAAGTGGTGGGGAAGAAAATATTCCTTCATTGGATAGTATTATTTATCAAGAAAAAGCTGAAGAAAAAAAAGAAAAAGAAACAGCTAAAAGGAGTAAATTGGATATCGATGAAACTTTGTTGGACGATTTAATTAATGATGATCCCACTATACCTCCTGAAGCAAAAAAGAAACAAAAAGAAGAGAAAAAAGCTATCAATAAATTTGATATCATTTCAAAAAGAGTTGAAGTGAAATTACCTGAGTCTGGTATTTATGCTATCTTAAAACAGCCAACCATCCTTGATGAAGAAATTGCTTATCTGTCATCTCCATTTAATCAAAAGAATGAATTGGATACAGCATTACAAACTTTGGTAATTGATAGATTTGAAGAAAGATTTGATGATAGCGAGATTAATGTTGTTGATAATCGAGCTGACATTGTATATGGATTTCGAAGTCTTCCAGTCTTGGATAGACGAGAAATCATTAATAGATTTTTTGATGAGTTTGGACAATATGGAATCGAATTGAAATCCAATTGGAATTGTGAAGAATGTGGTGAGCCAAACACATTACAATTGAATATTGCCGCTCAATTTTTTCGAATGGTACACAATGAAATCTGATTATCGAAATTCTTTCAAGAAGAATTTCGATGAAGAAGTATTTTCGATGATTGAAGTTTTGCATCATAGTTGGTCTGAGATAATGATCATGCCATATTATGATATGGTAGAGATATTGAAGAAAAAGGGAGAATTAGAGCAAGAGAAATTGAAGAAGATGAAAGAACAAACTAGATCGAAGAGAAAGATAATTTGATATCTGAATAAATTTTAAAAAAGAATAAATAATTATGAAATTAGAGCATTTTTTTAAAAAAAGACCAGAGCAAAATTCTGTCTTGCGTAGTGTGAGCTCCAAAATTAATGCATATGGAGATTTGACGGAATTAACAGATATCGATGCGATTATAAATAATATATATGTGGACTTATTGACGCATAAAGGTACATATATATTTGATCCTGAATTTGGTGTGGGTATTCATAAATTTTTATTCTCTCCTGTAAATGAAGAAACAAAAACGACTTTAGAGAGATTAATTAATGGTGTGGTAAACAGAAATAAAAATCATGCAAATGTGACCTTTCAAATATTTTTCTTCAAGGATAAACGTGGATTTAAGATAAACTTAAATGTTGAATACCGAGGAAAGAGAAAAGAAGTTCCGGTATTAATTGATGAAAAATTAATTAAGAGCATAGAGGATGATGAATAATTATGTTACCATGGATAAGAAGATATAATTATATTGAGGATTATTTTTATACCTCATATCGATTATACATCGAGTTATATCATGCTTATCCTATAACTTATTATTCTCTCGATTTTGAAAATTCAATTATTGACGATGAGCATCTGATGGCTATGAATTATGAAAAGATAGGTGTGGGGAAATTATCTGGAATAAAATGGAAAAAAATTAATCTATTACCTGTATTCGGAGTCGAACAAATACAGCCATCTCAAAACTCTGGGGACAAAGGAATGACATATCATGAATCCATGTATTCAGGTATTGCATTTCCATCAATATATGGATTGAAACCCACAGAATGGGATATCGTTGATTTAAATTTGGGATTCAGATCTTCTTCTATCAAGATTTCACCTCTATTTGTTGTCTCTAATGTAAATTTAGCTCATCAGAATGATTATTTCCAAATATATCAATGTAAACTCTCCGTTACTCCTTTTGATCTTACTATGCTCGAGAAACAAATCTCCTCATATTATACTTTCTTAGAGCATGAGAAAAGAATATTTCCTATAGATGTCTCAAATTGCTTACTAAATATTCATCAACGTTTTGAGAATGTGGCTGGTAATTTAAGAAATTTATTTAATCATAAAACAGGTGTATTCCAGGAGATGAAAAGTCATGAATAAAGTATGTATCAGCGAACAGTTCTTAATTGAAGCGGATTTAAGAGAAACTTTATCTTCGATATGGGAAAACTCATTAGTTAAGAAATTTTTATATTATGCTAAGAAATTGAATATTTTTAAAAGTACTTCTGAAGAGGAATTGAAAAAGATAGATATTGATACATTTAAATTCAGAAAGAAAGTATTAAGCATTGTTGATAAGAGGAAAAAAATAATTCTTCGATATTTACAAACTAAAGATATAAAAAATGTCGTGAATGAATTCATTCTCGGAGGAAAATTAATTACGAAAGAAATGAGTTTAATGTTTCGAAAAAAACTTATATCTGGAATAATCAATAAAGAGAATTTAACCAGAGCTGTGGTTTTAGCTTTATTGATATATCCATCGATAATATATTTATCTTATTCTGGTTCACAGTTAATAACAGAATTACTTGGGATTCAACAAAAGGAAGGTTTTTTTCAAGATTTTGCTGATCCGGGTAATGCTATTAAGAAAGTTATAGGTGGTATATTATCCGGATTATTTGGTTTTATCTTAATTCCAGCAATAGAAGAATTGGGGTTGCTTATCTCAAAGAAACAAAGATTTGCAGGAAGTTATTTAGTGGTTAGCAGTCTTATCGATACTGTTTTATTAGTTGGTAGGCAACTTATATTTGCAATACATCTTAGAAAAATAAACTATGAAAAACTGATCCCAGCACTTATACAGGCCTTTAATAATTTCATTATAAAAGTAATGAAATTTGTAATATTAACGGCCGGATCGGTATTTGGCGCGGGGGGGAGTTCTCTTAGTCTCTTAATTAACATAATAATTAATAACTTTCAGAGAATATTTTTCTTCTCCCCGGTCTCTGTATTTCTTAAATATCTCACGTTACTTAAGAATTTCTTTACTCCTGATGTCAAAGTAAAACAAACAGACCTTCAAAATCAAAAAAAAACAGGGGCGATGTATTATGTTTGATAAAAACAATATTGAAATTTTCTCTTCGAGAGATCAGATACGAAATCAATTAATTGAGTATGTTAAAAATTATCTGGAATTAGAAAATTTGGATTTAAATAACGCAAATTATCTTGGTTATCTGGTCAATATATTGAGTGCTCTAACTAGTAATTTAATTTATTACAATTCAATTGCATGGAGAGAATTCTTTTTAACTAAGGCTTTACAAAAGGAATCGGTTATAAATTTAGCCTTGATGTTGGGATATCGACCCAAACTGGCAACTCCTGCATCATGCAGCGTACTTCTGGAAATTCCATTGCAATTTCCAGAGGATTCCAACACATATAGTTTTGATTTGATAGGGGTAAATGAGATACTATCTAAGGGAGGAAATATATCGGGATCAGTTATGCAATTTTATGCGGGAGATATACCATTTTCTGTGAAATATAGTACGCATTGCACCATATTTAATAACAATGGAGTATATAGTGCAAATATATATCGTAAGCAATATCTGGAAAGTTCATATGAAAATTATATTTCTATTCCCTATAGAATCACAGATGACGTCTTACGATTTTATGTTGATGTTATACAGATTCAAATTCTTAAGGGCACCGAACTGGAATTCACTTTTGAAAATATTAAGCCATATTCATTCTATACAAAAGATATAAAATTTGAGGGAGATTTATCTGAAATTAGGATTTTTACATCTGATGAGAACTCATCAATAAATGAGACTTTAGCTTCAAAAATGCAAATCTCTAGTTTATTACCTATAAACTCACGGGTTCCTCAATTTGGAAATCCAAGCACAATATCATGGAGATTGTATGATTCTTTGTTTTTGATTCCAGAGAATGAATATGGATATACGTATAAATTAATTGATGGTGGGATCAGAATATTTTTTGGAAATGGTATCATTGGTATGCAGCCTGAATCGGGAGCAACATGCCGAATTCTTCTGGGTATAACCAAAGGGTCTCTCGGGAATATCATTCAAGGTGCAATTGATAGTGCTGATAGAATTACAATAGAGGGTGGCCCTCTAAAATTCAATGCTATAAATATGGAACCTGCATTTGGAGGAAAAGATGCTCCAACAACCGATGAGATAAGAACTGAAGCGATTGCTCAAGTTGGAGCAAATAAAAGATTGGTAACAACATATGATTATGATCGCATGAATTTAATTGTTGATCCTGGAGATTTACCAATTAATCACGCAATTCATTTATTAAAAAGAAGTGATATTGGTGCAAATATAATTACATTATTTACAGATTTAGTTTATCACACAATTGAGAATGAATCGTATATTGTTCCAACCAGAAATATGATAGCATCGAGAGAATGTTATGATGATTATGATGAAATAAAGGATTCGATTTTAATTAAATCCGGAGAAATTTGTATAAGTACTATATCTGACTATGTTTCTTTATTTAATATTATATGTTATCCCAAGACACAGGAATGTAAGTATGTTTATGTTTTAACAGAAATGACGAAACCATTTATTATGACGGGAAATGAATCAACGGATTCATTTATTTCTATCAAATCTTGTGATTTTAGCGTTGTTTCAGATGCAGAAGAAGATGAAGATGAGACGGATCTATGGAATAATAATAAATTAAATATCGATCTTTATTATGAGGTATATAATAATCCTCGAAAACAGGTTTTTCCTTCACAACTTTTTTGCCAAATGATAACACCGGATGGAAGGATGATTTTATTAGCAAATGATGTTTTAAGAAAGAGATTTACATTGGAAGATGCTGATGATGTAATTGGATTGGGAACTTTGCCTTGGGGGGAGTGTGATTTTGTTTTTTACATATATGATGCTTTAAGTGAAAGATATAAAAATCATTTCGAACTTCATCCAGGAATAAATGAACCACAATCAGAAGAAGATTTAAAAAATGTTTATGAAATAACTGGTAAAAGTTCAATAATTGTAAAACAGGATTTGAGTGAGTTTATGTATAGTTCTGTAGTAAGAAACGATACCTTAAAAAAAGTTACAATATATGATGTTCCCGCAATATATAAAGATTATTATGATAGTGTAAACAAATCATTATTTGAGCTACATGTTTTAAGTAAAATCGCTGATTTCGATGTCTCGAAATACAGAATGTTAACAGATTTTGTAAATTTGAAATTTAGTAATACAACAGGCAATGTTAGGAATCTGAATTATAATCCTGTTACAAAAGAGGATGTTGATTATATAGATCCTCAAGATATATTTTTAACAAGTGTCGAGGAGGGGACACGTGTTGCTATATCGGACATAAGAATTTGGGATAATTGGTTTGGCGGTGTTATGTATCCTGAAGCGCCATTTATTGCGACTAAGGTTAGTTATGGGTTGGGATGGATTTATGAACGTTTGACAGTAAATGATATATTTATAGTAACATGGGGTGGACATTCTACACCTGTCAAATTTATATGCAATGGAGAAAAGTTTTATAGTATAGATATTAATCAAGAATATATAACCATTCCATTGCAGCTTGAAATAATAGTTTGGGTAGATTACACTGAGGTAAGAAATAGTCAAGCATTTGTACAACAAATAAAAGAGGAATTGATCAATGAATTCTACCTAAAGTTTGGATATGATAAATCAATATATGTTGCTGAAATAACAAAAGTTGTAAAATCAATTCCAGGTGTCAGAAATTGTAATGTTGTAAGACCACAATTTGATGTTATATTTACATATGATATTCATAAAGATCTTACACCCGAGCAATTAAGACTTTATTCACCTAACTTGATATATTTTGATAGTAATAGTATTGAAATTGAGTTGAGGTAAAAATAAATATAATGTTTGAATCAGTCAATTTATCAAGATCATCAAATGAAGATATTGAAAAATTAAGGAAGTTTGTTTCTTTTTTTGTGGGGGATGAATTATCCAAAACTTCTATACCTTGTTATTATATCAAGACAATCAGAAAATGGGAGGACCTTTTAAAACTAACTGGACTTGACGAAACATCGTTACGTGAGTTTAAGAATACGGTAATACCACAAAAATTAAGAACTGCCAAAATAATTTCAGATAAACAAACCTTATTAATATTATATTGTATTGCATACTTTTTCAAAATAAAGCAATATGACTTGGTTAAGCTGTTTTTCCAGTTACTAGCGGTTAGATTTCATGCAAATAGGGTACACACGCACATGATAAGACATTGTAACCCAGAGGTATGGAATTTAGCCCTAGATAACCTATCCAATAAACATTTATATAAAATTAAAGGTGGTATTGGTTCAGCTTTATTATATTTATCTGATATGGAATTTCAGAGAAAGAAAGCGAAGTTATTAAAAAATAAATCTATAAATGAAGGTATGTTTTTGGTTGATATTATTTATCATTTGAGACATCGAATTCAGCAATCTTTCAGATCGTTTGCAAATTTATATTTTAAGATTATAGAGGAAGAGAAAATTGGCTTTACTAAGTTACCCGAAGAAGAGGTTGAAAATATTGAGGTAAAATCAACTCAGATTATTGCTGATAAGGTATCAGCTTTAATTTGCACGTATGAACAAAAGGATCAACGGGCTTTATTAAAATCTGTCGAATTTAGTGGATTGAAGAAAGATGTTGCATTCTCAATTGTGAATGAATTTTCCGTCTCAGATTATCTGAATCAGATAAGATTTATCATTATATTATTAAACAGAGTGTTAGAACTAAAGAATATCTGTATTGAGAAAAAACGTTTATCATTGATAAGAAAAGTTGAAAAGAATGTAAAAATTGGAAATTATGCTATTAAAGATGAGATATTGAAATTATTATATTCTTTGACTATGAGGCATGAATTAAAACGTTTGAACAAATCTCAATTGGTTATATTTCTTTGTAATTATCTAACTTTATTTATCAGAAATAGGATCTGTTAATTCTCACATCACTACCTTTATAAACATCCTCAAGGGTATCTTTGGATAATTCTTTTATTCTCTTTAATAATGAATTTATTTCGTTGTTATAAAGAACCAATTGTTTCTTTAGTTCTTCTTCACGCCGCTCAAGATCTAGAAGTTTTCTGGTATCTGTTGGTAAAATTTCATTCTTTTGTTCTCTTATATCGTTTATTTCTGATTTAGCTTCCTCTAATAATTTTTGTATTCGTACATATTCTTGTTTTAAGCTATCCAATTTCATATATGTTGCTGTATTTCTTCTTAAAGGTAGTATTTCTTGAATAGATTCATCCTTAATATTCCACAAATTAAATGCACCTGTTCCACCAATTTCAATATATCCCTCAAGTAAACTAATTCTCAGATTATGTGCATCAATACTTTTTTGAGTTACCTCCAAAATTGTATCCGCCATATCTGGATCTATCTCCTCTCGATCTTTCATCAAAGTTATTCTATCAAAGAATTCTTGCTCCTCCGCTAATTGCTGTAATTCTTTTTCAAGCTGCTCTTGAGCGGTAGGCATGGGAGTAAAGAAAGCACTCTCATCAAACTCTTTATTAGAATAATAATCGATGGCATTTTGATCAGATGGAATTTCATTTGAAATTTTATCTGGCAAATCGGATTTGGGAATTTGTTTTACCCTGGAGAGTTCTTCATAATCTTGCATCATAGGAGGCGCTTCATATGTGATTAAATCTGGTGTATTACTGGTTTTCGCAACTATATTATATTCATCATAATAAATACTTGGGGGGATTGTATATCCTCTCAAAGTATTCACGTAATCAACCAATGTGGGTCTATTTTTATCATATATCTCTTCTGAATCCTCTAACTCTTGCACCATTGAGGTATATAAATCGTTAAATGTTATTTTTACATCAACTGTTCCAGGTTTTTGAAAATATGAAACATCATTGGTATCTCCACCTTTAATCACATCAATTGCTGAAACATACCCCATCTTTATTGAGAATAATCCTGGGCATCTTACTTTGCATATCAGTGGGCTAAAGAAAGTACTATTTGAATCGGAGATCGGTACAACCAACACCAACAATTTTACCAATGGCTCAATAATATATTTTTCTTGCTGTTCTTGGGTAAGACTAAGTGATTCTTGAAAAATACCAAGGTTAAAAGGATTAAATAAACGTACAGTTACAGAATATGAGGGGCTGAATGAAGATCCTCTCCAGATTTGTGGAAAATCAATATTACTTCCATATAAAATCTGTCTTAAAGGTGCTCCCGCACCACCTAACCCACTGACAAATTCTTCAGCAGCTTGAACCCCAGTTGAGAGATAACCTGTCATTGTGGTACCCAGTCTATTAAGAAATTCCCACATTTGCTCAGTTACTGATGAAGGAGTTCTAGGGTTTTCTGGAGTCATAAAATTTGTAAATTTTCTTAATGCCTCTGATAATGTTGATGTTCCATATAGAAGTCTCAATTCTCGTACTGTGGGAATTCCGAAATTCATTGCTTCTTCAAGAACTGATTCTCCGAAATCATTACTCCAGGATTCTGAAAAAGCATTTTCATTCAAGAATGCTATTTTTATTGTATCAATATCTTTGATATTTGGAAGGCATTTTTTAACTAATTTGTTATATACTTCTCTACCCTTTGATTCGTCAAATGTATATAAACGTAGCCCACTTGATTCCTCGGAAGTAAATTGACCAGGAAAACCTGGAGTGATTTCCAGAATATTCATTGTATTTAGAATCAATTTTTTTCTCTTATCAGCTATATCGTCTTCTTCAACATATAACAGTGGTGGTAATCCAATAATTTCATCATAATTAGTTTTTCTTAAGATCTCTTTTGTGGACTGGCTAACCATATTATTCTAAACTCCCTATGAGGATTGGTAATAAATCGATTCCGTAATTTATATTAAATTCCATACCTGAATTTGGATTGCTTATATTGCTATTGCTTTGATTCTGAATTAAATTGATAACCTGACTATTCATATTTGTAAATAAAGGAGTTAAAGACTCAGCAGTATTTTTTGGAATGGTTTTCAAAGTACTCTCTATATTATTTAATCCAGTATTCAATCTGTTATTTAAGAATGCTGTATTATTTTCCCTCGTTTGCTGCTCAATCTCATTGATTTTTTCCTGAGTTTCCAGAGGAGATTCTTTCTTACCAAGAACCTCGAGAACTTTTCCTTTCATTTCTAAAAATTGAGTTGCATCAGGAAGATATCCAGAAGTGGTGTCTTTTATTCTCGCAAACTCAGTGGGTGTATTTACTATTGCCTCACCTACTTTTTCATATGCTTCTTTGATAATGGGTGTCACATAAGAAATTATGCTGGCCGCCTGAACTTTCGCTTCAGCTACAATGGGTGAAGCATCATCTATCTTTTGATTTACATATTGATATGCCTCTTCGATAACGGGTGTCATATAGGAGATTGCGCTGGCCGCTTTCATTTTCGCTTCAGCTACAATGGGTGAAGCATCATCTATCTTTTGATTTACATATTGATATGCCTCTTCGATAACGGGTGTCATATAGGAGATTGCGCTGGCCGCTTTCATTTTCGCTTCAGCTATAGTGGGTGACATGGAAGTTAAATATTCATCTAAATAAGCCTTTACATCATAAGATTCTTTGCGAAGCTTATTAGCTATTTTCTGTGTGAAAGTATCTTCACCTTCAACAATTTTTGGTAATATTGGTTTTCCAGTTTCGTCAACGAATTTAAGTTGATCTTTTAATGCTTCATATTCTGGTGGTGGGGGTCCTTCCTCTTGAACATAAAGTAATGGCTCAAGTCTTTTAAATAATTCTTTATTTTCTTCGTATATCTTATATTGTTTTTCTAATTCTCTATGTGCGCTTGAACCATAATTTCTTAATGTAAGAAGTATGGCATCCTCACTTTCTCTGATATATCTTTCGATGATATTCTTTTTTATATTCTCATTCAAATTCGGTAGACCTTTAACATATTCACTTCGTTTGCTATATAACAAATCAATAATTTCTAGAGGTGTATATGTTTTCTTGGTCTTTTGAATCTCCTGATAGACCTTATCCACAATTTTCTTTGCCTGACCATGCTGTACTGACATAGAGAATAATGCGGATGCAATTCCAAGATCATTTATATAAGGAATCTTATCTGCTGCATATTCAAATAGGCCTTTAAAATGTGTCCGAAATATATAATCCTCTTGAGCTTTTAAGAATTTTATACTTTCATTATCATTGGTTATACTAAGGGCTTTCCAAGTTTGATTGAAATGCAAGCTTCCTGGGTTAAGCGATCCATTCTCTACAAAGTATTTACGAAATGGTCTGCCCTCTGGACTATGTAAAAAGTCTATAACCGTATCTTTATTTAATTGCCATAATCCATATGACATACCACCTGGATCACCTGTTATTGCAGAAATTGCACTTGCTTTTCCACCGCTCTCATATTTAGCAGCCAATTTTGTAATTTCTTTGAAAGTATCATCAGACAATAAAGATGAAATCCTTTTCTCATATTCGGTTCTTGGTTTTATCTCTGGTGTTTTAAAGATATTTTCAATTGGTATTTCTGGTTTTGTTTTTTCTTCAGCAACGGCTTTTTTAAGCCTGGTATTAATAATTTTAAGAGGTTCATTGGTTTTTTGTGGTTGAATGGGTGTCGGAATGGATTCTTTTGCTTTTCTTGTTTTCTCTTCCTCCTCAGAAGATTCAGATCCAAAGATAAGTCCCTTGGCCCAACTGATAGGAGAACTAACTATTTTTTGAATCTCAGACATGGCCGAATACCCAAAATTTTTTAACTTAATTGTTAAATTTTTAGCCATACCACCGAAACCAAAATAATTGGCTCCAGCAGTTATTATTCCTGCTGTCAGAAATAAAGGCCATCCAAATGGTACTCCTACGGCCATGAGCGCCGACATAACTAATCCCGAGAGAACCTGAGTTGCAGCAGTTTCGCCCACTGCCCCAATAAAAGCATCCGTCATAGATTTACCTTCTGATAAAGATTCAATAAATGAGGCTACACCCTGAAGAATTGGGGCCCTTTTTGCTATCCCTTTGATACCAGATACAATAGGTGCGGCCGCTATACTACCAGTGGTTTTCAATACCTGTTTACCAACATCCAGAATTTTTCCGGTGCGTGAAATTGTACCAATATCTTGAGAAATCACTTTGGCTGTACCGGCAGCCTTAGCGGTAGGTCCAAAACCTGACATGATACTTCTTGATATTGTATTCATTGGACTAAGCAATCCTGCTACCGCTCCTGTTTTATTTTTTATATCAGTAATAAATCCTGTAATATTATTATTCCGCCAATCTTCTTCTGTTATTCCTCCTTCACCAAAACCAAAGATGCTAGCAGTTTTTCCAATATATTCTATTATTTTGTTTATCCAAGGATATTTTCTGATAAGATAATAATATGCACCTATAGCTCCTATACCAAGAAGAAGCAGTGGTTTTATTTTTAAGAGCAAATCCATAATATTTAAAAATGTATCAGAAGCTATTTGAGTTAATCCTCTTTCAGGTAGTATTTTTTTATCTTTTGTTTTTCCTGTTCCAGACTTAAACAAGTCTGATAAATAAGTATTTTGCTCTGTTTGAGTTTGTAATGAGGTAAAAAATTGTTTATTAAGTTCTTGCAATAATTGAGTGGGATCATCGGTCAATTGAACTCGATATCTTCTTCTGAATATTCCCATAGAGGGAGTATCTAATAAAGCACTAAGAATTGTTTTGCGCGCAGGTGATACGGGACCCGGTTGTGCTCCTGGTAGACCAAAACGAAACTCTTTTTTACCTTTTTTACCTTTTTTACCGGGCTGCGTTCCCCCCTCGAATAAAGATGTTAGAACATTAACAGAAGTTGCGAACGTTTCAGAAATATTCTGTATTTCATCAATTATACCTGTTACTCCCTTTTGAAATGAACTTGAGAGCATTGCAGACGCTGTTTGAATTGCCATAACAAGAACTTGTGTTTGAGTTTGAATTGCCATAGGTAAAGAATTTATTCCTTGTCCAACCTTTTCTAATTCCTGTAGAGGAAATAATTTTTCTAAAGTGGGAAAATTTTCCTTATATTCTTTTTTACGTGGTTCTGTAAGTTGTTTTACTTTTTTATTAAAAAACGAAATCCATTGTCCTAAATTCTTACCGGTAATTTGCTCAAATGGAGAAACTCCCCCTAAAATTAACCAGTTTAAGAATGGGAATCTATCTTCAAGGAATTCTCTCATGAAGCTTTTTCTAACAGCTTTTCCTGGCCCAAGGAAGAAATCCGTTAATTGCGCTATATTCATTTCAATCTTTTGTAATTCATTTAATTGACGGAATGGAATATCTTTATAATACGCTACATAAGATTCTCTTAAGATATTCCCCGCGATAACTCCTACCAATCCGCCAACTATTCCTCTAACAGCAGGTTGACCTAGAGCGCTAAAAAGAGAACTGGAGAATGTTCCTGCTCCCGCCGCGCCACTGGCCACCAGAGGAATATTTTCTCTAAATTCTCGAGTTTTTTCAGCAATATTTCCAATCTTCTGTAAGAATGAATAACCTTTCTCAGATTCCGCTAAACGTCTTACTAAAAAGAATGTTGCAAAGGACCCTAGCATTCCAATAAAGGATGGAATTAAGAACGATGGTAATCCATGTAATGTAGCTGATTTCGAAATAAGCTTACCCAATTGTAATCCAACGTATCCTCCGCCTGCTATAGGCAAGATTCTCGTTCCGATTTTCTTAAATCCGAATCCAGTTTCTTCTAATGTCGATTTTGGAATATTTCTACCTAATTCCGTTATTGATTCTGGTAATCGATTTAATGTTTCAAATAATGCTTCCTGTTGTTCATAATTAAGCACCAATTCTTTACCATGTGCTTTAATTAAACGTTTCTTTCCCACTTTACCAGGAACAATTCCACCTTCTTGGAATTCAGGTATTTCTTCTTTACCTAGATCTTCTTTTATTAATCCCATTTTTGCAAAGCTTTGTTTGGCACTGCTTATTATTTCACCCATCATCGCACCAGCAAGACCGGCCGTTGTTGTCGCTACTGGTCCACCAAACATTCCAATAGTAAAAGCTTTTTTGATATTCTTTTTTGCTTCTTCTAATTCAGCACTAACATTTGTCATTTGTGCGGAAGATAATTGCCGAGCAGTATCTTCGACAAGATTCATACTGAATGTACCAAGGCCTCTTATTATATTTAAACCAAGCCCCCCAATTGTTCTAATAATTCCTCTGGATTGATGATCCAAATCTTGCCCAACTAATCGTAATTCTTCAATCGACGCATCCAATTCATTTTGAGAAGATTCCAATGATTTAATATCTGAAGATAAACTTTCTCCAATTTCAGAGAAATTGGATTCGATTTCAGATATATCAATACTGGTTTCATCAAAATCTTTATTCTCTGTAAAATCTTTCTTAAAGACTTTCTTTCTTTTAGCCTTTTCTTTTGGAGGGGGAGTTTTCTTAACTTCTTTCTCTATCTTTATTGTTCCTCCACGAACAATTTTTCTTCTTTTTTTACCTCTATTATCTATTTTTGGAGTAATTTCATATGCACCTGAAATTTTTCTTTGGGCCTCAATTAAGGTTTCTGTAAATAAACTTAAGCTTTGGACAAATCTCTGCTCCGCTTCTTGAAAAGTTAATTTCTCATCACGCATAATGTATCTTCCACCAGAATATATTTATAAGGTACTTAATTAACACGCTTTTAAATTTATTTCAAATTCAGAAAAAATTTTAAAAATTAATAAAATTTAAGAGATAATAAATATGCTGAAATCATTGAGTCAAGAAAAGATTGAGCTGATCAAGAAATGGAATTTCTATAAGAAAAATCCAATCAATTTTATGGAAGAGCTATGTTATATTCCAACAGTTGGTGGAGATCAACTTGTTAAATTGAGAGATTGTCAAAAAGATATTATAAATAGATTTTATAGTGGAAATAATCATATGGTTATCTTGAAATCTCGACAAACTGGTTTCTCCACTACCATGCAATTGATCATCGTTCATTTAGTTACATTTTATTCAAATGTGGTATGCGGTATCGCGTCCAGGGATGGATTGGAGGCATCCGATTTCTGCAGAAAGGTGGAGAATTGCTTGGATAGATTGCCTAAGTGGATTCATCCTGGATATAAGCATTGCTCCACACAAAGTTTCTGTACTAAACGTGGAAGTCAATTATGGTCATCAGCTATTTCTCCTTCAAACCCAGAAGCATTATTTCGTGGTAAAAGTATTGCTTTATTAATTTTGGATGAAGCTGCTCATGCAAGAAACGTTGATAAAGCATGGACTGGTGTGGCTATGAGTTTGTCTTTTGCTCAAAAAATGGCAAAAGAACGTAATATTCCATTCGGTACAATTATTATTAGTACTCCAAACAGAAAGGTTGGGATTGGAAAATTCTTTTATGATATGTATACAGGATCCGTGAATGGAATTAATGGATTTACTCCAATCAAAGTTCATTGGTCTGAAATTCCTGAATTTAAAAATGATCCTGAATGGTATACAAACCAATGTAAGATACTTAATTGGGATAAAGCAAAGATCAGGCAAGAATTGGAATTGGAATTTATTGATTCAGAAGATTCATTGTTTGATTCAGAGACACAAAGCTTGTTACAAAGACAAAAACCTAAAAATTTTAAAATTATTAAACCGAATGTGGGTGGAGAATTAAAGATTTTTAATAACTTCAATAGTCAGAAATTTCAGATTATAGGGGTTGACGTTGCTTCAGCATTTGGTAAAGATTATTCAGCCATAGAGGTTATGGATTTTGAGACAACAGAGCAAACCATGGAATATAAAGTAAAATCAGAGCCAAAAATGTTTGCGAAAGTGGTTAAAATTGTAGCCAAGCTAGCTCCTAAAAATATAATAGTGGTTGAGAATACCGGTGGGTATGGATTGACAATTCTCAATGAATTACAATTTGATGAAGAAATAGAATATAACATTTTTGGAGAAACACGCAGGTTGGGAACCAAGAGGCAATTCAAACCTGGATTAAGTACAGATACAAAAACCAGACCACTTATTCTTGATGCTTTATTTGAATATGTGCAAAATGATCCAAGTATTGTTAAATCTGAAGCATTGGCATTGGAACTCTTAAATTTATCAGATAAAGGAAATAAAATAGAAGCATCTGATAATGGTAACGATGACTTATGTATGGCATTTGGATTTTGTTGCTATGTTAGAAAGTATAAGAAAGATGTGATTGTCTCAGATATTGATAGCTCTGAAATTTCAGATACTGATTTTGATAATGAGACTGAAATGTTCTTTAAGAAATTAAATGATATCCCAATCAATATGAGTGTAAATAATAGTAACGATATGGAAGATTATCAGCTATTTGTAAATAAATATCTGAAAGAAAATTTTCAAAAGCTTGGATCATCCGTAGGCGAGCATATAAAGATATATAAATAATTTTTTAGCAAAAAAAAATAAATCGGGATAATAAAAAGGAACTTCGTCCCGTTATTTAAATCTTACAATGCGGGTCTATTGTTTTCTCTTTTCACAATAAAGAATACGAGAAGAGATACCCAGAAATACAACTGGGCTACAGCAAATCTTACATAATATGGAGTTTCCAAACGGAAAATTTTTCCATTTGCTTCTAGCAATGGAATAATCTAGAAAATTGAGCAATGCCACAATGGTTTCTAGCATTGTGGCAACCATAGCTATGCCTGTTAAGCATAATTAAATTCCTCCTTTAAGATTCTAACTTCTGTTTAAAAATCATTCCATTGTACATTGCATACGAATATACTCCTTTCGGTTTTTTAATATTTTCTTCAGGCCCCCCAATCTGAAGAAGAATTGCATGATTCACTTTTTTCTTCTCCATAAATTTCAGAAGCTTATTTTCTGCCTCTGAAAAAGTTTTGGAGTAAAACATCGGAAGCTTATTCCATTTACTTAAGATGATGACATACTCATCCAACTTAATACTCCCTTTCTGTTTAATAATTATACTAAAAAATGTGATTTATTTATTTAATTTCATCATTTAATATAATGCAATTTTTTAGAAAAAAAGATATAATTATAAACTTTATAATTATATCCAAAGATGAGAATTATTTATTCTGTCAATTCATCTACAAATAAAGACGATGCTGGTCTCCCCCAAGCTATCAGAATCCTCTAAGAAAACTGAAAGTTATGGGGGAGACCAAACATCTGAAACTTTAGTTCATTCTCCATAAGGAGAATGAAAACTCCCCGGAGAGGAGGGGAATTGCAACGATGAGGACATCTCCTCTCTCCATCGGCTCACGCCACGGACCGATGGGGAGGAGAAAATCAATTCCGTACTTTTCTGCTAGAATTTTTAGTACGGAATTTCGTAATTTCCCCTTCTTGTTCGTGAAATATCGAGCCCACTGTGCCCATTTTTTTACATCTTGGTACTTTAACTTGGAATGAATGAACTCCCCATTATTAAACAGGGAGTCGTCCATCCCCACAGAAAATATTACTTTTGGTTTATGCTCGTACATCACGTCATGATACGAGCAGACTGCCGACACGTGGTTACCTTCCAGATCCGTCTGGAAGGCAACTATCTTGGACAATTCTTCGAAGCTTTGGCCGTTCAGCCAAAGCTTCAGAATTTCAGGGTGTTTTTTAGGCACCCTTATTAGCATTTTTGCCGGATATTTCTCCGGCTCCCATTTCCAATCAAAGTAGGCCCTTTTTAGTAATTCTTGGGCCTTTTCTTTCGATTTTTCCAAAATTTCTTTTGGATCCGATGAAGTAACAATCTTTCCCTTAAGGAACTCCTCGGAATCCCCATTAAACCGGTCGTCCTCGACCAGTACTTTTAACTTCATTTTAAACATGAACTTCCTCCTATTATTTTCTAATCTGGTTGAAAAAATACATTCTGCCTTTGTGGAGAATGGATCCACTATTATGGTCTTCCAGATGGTTAATTTTTTTAATATTTAATATATATAATAAATTCTTTTTTAATTATTTTTTTCTGTTTAAATCTTATCTGATATATTTATTCATATGATTCATCTTCTTTAGTAGAAATATTGACACTCCCACGGCTGAAGCACGTGGGGTTTACGGGCTAGTCCCCTAATGGTTTGACTATGATTATCAATACGTACATTAATTTCCACATCATTACTTTCATGATTATTTTGTGCTAGAATAAATGGACCTATTGGACCCATAATCCAATGGAGTAGTTGTGAAGTTCTTTCATAATCTATAGCACCACTTATTAAACTTAATTCCTCATGGGGAACCCTAAGGCATACATTAAAGAAAGTCTAACCGGGTTCTTTCATTACATAAAAATAAACTTTCTTTTGCAGTTCAATATTCATAGTGAACGTATTTATCTTAACCATAATCTATACTCCTTTTCTTGAATTAATCATCTTCTTCATCGGTTTTGATAGAAATGTTAGTACATTCACTGCTTACGTTTATTTCAATTGTCACATTATCATTTCTATAGTAAGAAGACAGAAGGGCGGGGCCAACTGGCCCCAATATCCATTCTAGGATATCTGAAGTTTTCTCATCATTCATCGATCCTTTTACTGAACTTAATTCTCCAGAACCACATGAGACATTGAAATTAAACTCATGTGGCCGTTTTGTGATAAGAAAAAACAATCCCTCATCAAACTGAATGCTTATTGTGAACATGTTAAATTGACTTACCTCCTTTCTCCTTTTGTTTACTATGAAATTATATTTTAGAATAAAAACAATTCAAATTAAGATATTATTTTTTGAAATATTCTATTCTGGAGGAATGTCTTCACGCTGTATAGTAATCCATTTTATACTATCTGATTTCTCATCAGAATGTGATATTATTTGATAATTTGAGCAACATGTGGAATCATACTGCTTATCATCTAATTCCATAATGTAGCAAATATTTTTAGTTTTATCAAATATGGTTTTCTTATATACTTTCATTTTAATCTCTCTAAATTAATTTTATTCAATGTATTCAAATATAATTGGGTATTGAGCATGTGATGGACCATCATAATAACCTGGTAAAGTTTCTGCCCAGTTCTCAAACTTCCGAGCAAGATCTTCCGAAACCTTTATTGAGCTTATAGAATAATTCAGCAAACTATTTACAATATCATTCAGGTCGGTGGGTACCATACCGGTATCAAAATATTCTCTTAATGCATCCCACCAAGTTTCAGCATTATTTTCATAATCAATTGTAATCTTCATCTGATTCATGATATTCCTTTCCTTTTTTTGGGAATAGAAGTGAAGAACTTTCAAATTACTATGTTTCTATAGGAGGAATGGGAATCCAATGAGTGGGTTTAAAGAATAATATCAGTTGCTGTACGCCATTCCTCTGTTTTCAGGATTATAATATCCTGCTAAAGGAAATAATGGCCCTTTACCATTTAATAAGATAAATTTTTCATGTGGTGCTTCCTCTATAGGTTCGCCATTCAGCAGCAGCTTCTTTTTGATTTACCTCTGGATCAGGCGAGCAGAGCCAATGCTCTGGACCTTTCGCCCATGTTTCTAGGGCTTCTTGCACAGGTTTCCAAGGATTACGAACAGCATAAACATAATGAGTGCAATCCTTCAGAACATTATGACAACGAATGATTGTGTCGACATTATTAATTGCCCGTGCCGTGAATATCCATTCATTCTTTCTGATCATAGTACACTACCTCACTTAAGAAATTTTATTAAGATTAATTCGATCTTTTTCTGGAGAAATATATTGCTAAGTAATATTGATCAATATTCCCCAGTTGGGGTAAGAACCTCGCCCCAAGAGGGGTCTGTACTTCAATCTTTTCTGAGGAATTGTTATTTTCCATTGCTTTCTCCCGGTAATGATATTTTCTCTTGCAACAATATCGAGATTAAAAAATACGCCCGGCAGGACTCGAACCTGCGACCTACTGCTTAGAAGGCAGTTGCTCTATCCGCTTGAGCTACGGGCGCAAAATTATCTCACATTTTTCTTAATTTATTCTTTTGTATCATTATTATTTTCATTATTTTTCAAATTTAGAAATTGAACGTTATTTGCATTCAATTCATATGAAATAATTTTTTCATTTTCTTTATTAAATGTCTTTTTGTTCAGGGCGCCTTGAACAAAAACAACATGACCACGTTTCTTAAATTTGGCTACATTTTCCGCAATCTTTCCCCAACAAATTACGGGAAGAATGCTTGTCTGTTTTTCTCCCGAAGCACTTTTGGGAAGATCAATAATCAAAAGAAATCGGCAAAACTTAGTTCCATTATTGCTCTCACCGAGTACCGGGTCCTTAGCTAGCGTTCCAACTGTGTAAGCAAAGATCATTTTCTTAACCTTTCTTTTTTCGCCGTTTCTCAACTCTTTTTTTCAAAGAGGGTTTTGAGTAACCAACCCTGTTTCTTTCTCTTGGGACACTTTTCCTTAATTTCTTAATGTCCCTGAGCATCTTCAAGGTATCTCCGTACATTATTGATCCCATACTTTTTAATAAGTTGTCATTTTTCTTTGATGCATCCCCCTTTTCTTCGTTATATATAGGATCAATTTCATATTGATCCAATTCTGGCTCTTTTTGATCATTCTTTTTATTATTCATGGTTGACATTTCCCCTTTTTGAAGTAGAGGGATATTTTTACAGATTATTATTTAAAAATTACCTCGGAAACATGTTATCATATTTCCGAATCTATAATTTGATGAATCAATTCTCATAAAAACCATATAAGACATATTTATAATATATTTCCCATTGAATTTAAGTTGCTCCACTACATTGGATTGAAAGTATAGCGGAACACCAATTTGTAATAATTTTGTTATTGGTGTATTTCCAACAATACTTAATTTAATCTCCACAGACTTACTTATTTTTTTATTTAGTATTGTTTTGGTCAATATTGTGTCTACCCCTGGAATATTTTGTTTTATGGATTTACGATAACGCAAGGTTTTGTAATATGTTAGCATATTTTCTGGATCGTTATCTTTCAATCCATAATCTTTATAAATATCATCAATTTTCATATTGAGATATTCATTTATATTATCCAGAGGTTTATTGACCACAATGCTTTCATAACCACTTTTAATAACCTGTTTATTACTTTGGAAATCTGTTTTGATTTGTGGAGGACTACAATGATAAATATTCATTTCATCCCCAGGGGTTTGAAGAATTGTATTTTCGTCCTTCTCTCCTTTTGTTAGATAATAAACCTTATAATATTCTCTTTCTTTAATCTTTTGGGTTATATCCCAGATTTGTAATACATTATCCGTATTACAGAACAAGAAAGGTAATCCACCTTCATACAAAGGATATTTCGAATTGATGAAACGTACAGAATCGGCAAATGTCATTGGTGGAATAAGTAATTGCTCAATAGAATATTTATTCTCATTTTTCTTATCAATTACCTTTTCATCTAATTGTTTTAAAAATGTATCGCACAATTTCTCGACACATAACAATGGTGTGTTATTTTCTTTATAGGAAAACAATTTATTTACCGTGGTGGTCATTGAGATAAATGCTTTTTTGGATATTGCAATCAATCTGACATGTTGAGCCAAAGGATGATCTGGCAATAAAGCTGCCGATTTAATTCCAGGTTTCATCCCAATGTTGAAATCCATTGAGATACCAATTAAATTAAAATTACAAATTTCCCTGATTTTCTTTTCAACATCCGTAAATGAAATCTGTAATTTGATTTCTTCATTTTTATAAAACTCTGTAATAAATAAAAGTTTTGAATCAATTCTGAAGTGAATAAAGAATACCGGATATACAGATCCGATATCATATGATGAGCCAATTTCAATTTTAGTGATGGAGTGCGAAAAATTGTATTCACCAATTGTAAACACAATATTATAATTCTGTTGTAGTTTGACCATAATTTTTCTTCAAAAAAAGTGAGGATAATAATTTATCATTTATAATTTATCCCCACTTTTTTCTTTATAAATTATAATATAATTTTTATCATATATAATTCTAGCAATAATGTTATCCAAAGAGCCATTTTGTTATGAGATAAGGGCCATGGATCGACTTCATTCTTGAATTTATATTTTTCCAAAGTCTCCTTAAACAATTCTTTCTCCAGAAAACATATATCATCTTCCATTTTGGCAATTTGATCATCAAGCTCTTCTTTTCTTTGTTCATCGTAAGCAGCTTGTTGAATTTTCTTTTTAACATTTTCTTCTTTCAGATATTCCAGTTCTTTCGCAAATTCTTCTTTCAAGATACGTTTATAAAATTGATAAAAGCCTGAACTAAATTTGGGTTCTTTCATTGTCTATCCTTTTTGTTAGTTACCAAAGGATTTTCTTTACTTCTGTAAGTTTACGATATTGCCCATCATCAAGACTTTTTACAAATTTAGTCAAATCCTCCGTACTCTTTTCGGTATCTGTATGTACCAATCCGAAATCCGTACATTTATCTGCAATTGCTGTAATCTTAAAGGTATGAAATGAAAAGAACAATGAATCAAACGCCTTTAATTGATAGGCTTCTTTTATCAATTCTTCCTCATTGTTTCCAATATCATTCTCAGGTTTTTTGAATGTTTCAATCATATTTTCCAAAAATATCTTACTCAATTCCTGATTTGTGATTAATAACTTATGCATGACTTCTCGGTCTTTGATAGCAACCAAATAATGATATTGGCATTTCTCAAATTCCGATGACATCGTATGCTGATTCATCATACAATTTTACCTTTCCAGATGAATTTTTTGGAGTCATCCAAATTGTATGAAAATTTTTTAAGAATTTAAAATCTTTTTCTCGAATCAGATAATCAATATCTGAATAGAGATCTGTCAGAAATACTATAGAACTAACTTTTTCATTCTCAACTAGTTCTTCAATTTTTTTAAAGACTTCTCGATGCGATGTTCCTCCTCTTCCTTTAATCGTTTTCAGATTTTCAAAAATACTCAGTTCGTTTGGATTCTTGATATTTATGATCTGTTGTATTTTCACATCATGGATAATAACATAAATGTTCTTGAAATAATTTCCAGAGGAAATTAAAACTCCTCTGAACATTTTTAGATCTTCTTCAGAGATAGAACCAGATGAGTCTATCACTGCAATTAAGGTGTGTGCATTAAGAGATTTCTGAATTTTTCCAGGTAACCTGGGCTTTTTTACAAATAAATTTGGATACGTCCAGGTACTACGCTGCTTCTTTTGTAGAGAATATAATATCGCATTCTCTAATAACTTATCCCATGGTGCCTCTACTTTGAATATCTCATCAAGGTATGAGTCCAAGATATCAGGTTGTGTTCCAGCGGTCCTATTTTTTGTCGCTTGCCAGAAGCTGCTGGCCTGCCTATATAATTTTTCATAGTTCTTGCGTATGTCTATTTTTTCATGACTTTTAGAAGGGTCTGCTTCATTAAAAAGTTTCTCAAGTCCCTTCTCATCCAAATCCATGGGGCATTCCATTATTGTACGATCTTTTTTATTCTTTTCTTTTCGTGATTTTGAATATGAAAATTCATTTTTATTTCCTTCATATTTTATTTTAATTTTCTTTGTTTTTCTATTACCACTTCCTTTATTATCTGATTCATTTGAATCATCATCGAAAAGAATTTCAATTGAAACATCATCATTTTTTAACTTATTATATAAAATTTCTGCAGTGATATCCGGTATTTCAGCTTCGATATCCTCAAATAGAACACAGTTATCCGGCAATTTAAAATTGCCGTATTTTTCAGCAATCTTTTTGCATTGCACATTGACCACATGGTCACATGCAATGTTCCAAAGGATAGGATCTCTGTCTCCAATTCTTTTTAAATGTAGTGATAGAATATGCAAAATTTCGTGGATGATAATGAAAATCAATGTTGGAGTTTGAAAATTTTCATCAAGTTTGAAATAGATAGTGTTTCCATCTGTCAATGCCAGAAACATATCTTTTCCAAACCGATCTTCGAATTCTTCTTTTTCCAGGAATACTTTATTTAATCCATAATAAATGATACCGATAAATTTGAAGCATTCTTTCAGTATTAATATGGTATTTACTTCTTGTATAACTTTATGATATTTTTCGTCCATTTCTCACCTCTACTTCAATACTCCTGAGCATTCTTTTAGAATGCTCATCAAATTTACAGAGACAAAGGAATTATCATACAGATATGAAAATACCTCTGTTCCTTCCTTTAAGTTGAGTTCTTTCAAGGCTGGACGTTGGATAATATTTGATACAGATGATAACGCCAACTCTGGCCTATGATATTTGGTAATCAATTCTTCCAAGAATGTCACATACACTTTTGATGCATTCTTTCTTATTTCATCACCTTTATGAAACCGATTATAAAACTCATCGGTTATGACAGAGGTATATGCGAACTTATCCATATCATTATTCGGAACATTCATGATATTATTATCGTACAACTCATTCGCATTAATTTTGCTATAAATATGATAGAACAACGAAAAACGATTTGCAGCGGCTTGACTAACCGACCCCTGAATCACCGATAAAGATATGTGTTCAGGAACATTATCTTTGTATACGTCTTCCAGATGAGTGAGATAGTTAAACAAAGAAGTCCATTGACGAGGTGAACCAAATTGCGAACTGATGCTTTCTGGTTCATGAAAGATATCCCAATTAGACCGCTGCTCAAAGAATGTAATTCCTGCGTTGTGGAGCCTATTTTTGTAGGCGAAGTTCTTTAGCCAATATTCCGGACAACTCTCCGTATATAACATCAAACAACGGTTCCTGATAGAGGCTAATTGAACTTTCGCACCGCAAGCAGAGGTCTCATTACCTGCCAAGATAAATACAACATTGTCCGGAATTTCATAACCGTTCAATGTTCTGTGAGTAAATAATTCGTGTCCAATTGCTTGCAAATCTTCGGTGCAAAGATGAAAATCATCAAACAGAACCACAACGATCTTGAATATTTTTGCCATGTCCTGGATTTGCCAGATCAGTTGTGGCAGAGACCAAGCTGTTCTTAATTCATATGATGTCTCTGGCAAATTCTTATAAAATTCATCCAATCTTTTTATCTCTTCATCTGTCAATTTAATTCTATTCTTGGAAATAAAATTCGTTCCAAGAACTTGATTAATTTTGTTTAATGTAAAGAAATCCGCTTTTTTGGGCTTTTTCACTTCCTCTTTGATTAAGTCTGGAATACCCCCAAATTTTTCAATTCTTTCAAGCCCAGGTTCATAACACAGAACTCCATAACCTCTTTTTATTGCTTCTTCTTTGATCATCATACTTTTTCCCCCGCCAGGAGGACCAACAATATAAGCAATACTATGCAAATAACCTTTTTCTAACATGTTTGGAGTTTCGAGAGCCAATCCAACTGCTTCATGAAGTTTCAAGAGTACTCTTTGAGATGCTTGCATTCTTTATCTCCTTTTTGAATGATGATAGTAAATTAAAATAGCCTGACAGAATGGCCAGACATATTCATCCCAAATTTGTTTTTTGTCTATATCATTTATATTTATAACATTCAAATCAAGTTTCTTAACTTTTATTTTTCCCATATCTTTGATGGGAATCAATACATTATCTTGATCTATGGAATATGTGAAATAGGAGATATTTTTGGTTTGGAAAAATTGCTGCCGATAATCCTCTATCAAGGATAATAATTTGTTATATGAATTAAAATACAATTTATTAAAGAAGTACAGAAATGTTACATCATCTGGTTTGTTGATCAGCCCCTTTACATCAATTTTTCCCTCATGATCAATTAACAAACATTTCTTTTTATTTACATCCAGAATCAATTTTGTTATTTTTTTTAACTTTAATTTCACCCCCCCGCAATAATTAATTTTTTTCTTAGTTATAAACCCATCTTTTGCTTTCACAATTATTTCATTCTCGTTTATTTTATTTACCTTACATATATTATTTATTATTTTCTCAACTCCAGTATTTAATCCGATCTTAATATAATTATCATGCTTTTGTAACATTCCAATTTGTATATTTCTTTTACTTTTATTTACATATGAAATATCTTTTACATTATTATGATTGGAGTATTTCAGGAGATTATAATTACATGCCTCCATATCATAATAAAATAAATCAGATAATACCAAAGGACAATTTTTGTTGATTAACATAACAAAGCTATTTGAGATTTAATTAATTTAATCATGTATGACGCATCATACGTATCTTCCATCTGAAACTCAAAATAAGCATACAATTCTCTCAACGACTTACATTTATAGTAAATTTTTTCAAATTTACGTGATAAACTCATACAGAGAATTAAGTCATTCTCATTTAATTTCTCATCCAAATCTCTAAATTTGGTTTTGTTTATTACACCTGACAAATCATAATTTAAATATTTATCATAGTTTATAATCTTGTAATCAACCGCTAGAAAATTATTATTGTGTTTCTTGTAGAAGCATAGTAATGTTTCATTCTCCCCGTAAGAAACACATTCTCGAATCTTTATATCATCTAGAATTTGTATAAAAATAAGTTTATTTTGCGCATTTCTTTTATTTGATGATGTTTTAAAAATAAACTCACCATCAACTTTCTTATCCTTAGTCAATAGAGGAATCACATGTTTTCGTGTAGTCAATTTTATATTTGAGATATCTGATAAAATATTTTCTTGTAACAAAATTAATTCGGGATTGATGTTGGGAATCAACTTCTCCAAATTAATCTTTTGTAATTGTTTACTATGCTTAATTAATTCTTCCCATGAGAAGTTGGAAATTTCATATTTATTATGTTTATTTAATTTATCATATTCTGTATCAATATTAATTTGAAAAGTTTGTTTTAGCTCATTAGTAACCACGCCCGAAAAACCTCCTAAAAAAATGATAAATTGACCGGATTAATTCAAAAACAAAAATTAATCCGGTCAATATTTACATTACAACATTTAATATATATAATAACTCTAAATATGATTAATTTTGAAGAATTCTTGCTTTATTGAATCACATGTTTCAAATTCTCCTTTCACAGAACTGGTAACCACATGAAAATCTCGATTGACCATAACACCACGGCAAGACATACAACCATGTTGTCCTTGCACAACAATAATTGAGCCAACTGGCTCCAAACATTTCTGAAACAATGTTATATAGTTCTCGGTTAAATCTTCTTGTAAAATGGGTGCAGATGAAAATAATTTAATAGATCTAGGAATTTTGGATAGTCCAACTGCTTTACCATTTGGGATGTATCCAAAATATATTTTATATTGCACGGTTTCAAAATGATGTGGACATAAGCTTATTGCATCAATTGGTCCACTTGAAATAATCCCATTGTATGAGGTTGGAAATGTTTTCGACAATAATTTTCTGCATTTCTCTTCTGAATTTATACCAATACATTTTTCAGTAATTAATGCTTTAGCGATACGATATGGTGTTTCATGGAAGTTTGGATCGTTCTTCCAATCTAACCCATATGCCAATTCCAAGGCTTCAAAAATTTTAATATATGACTCCTCAATCATCTTTCTAGCAGCATCAATGTTATTATGCATTGAATAAAGAGTCTCCTTTTCTCGAAAAAATGATTTATTTATCATTAATTTGTTCGTCATAGGAGATCTCTATTCCAAGTACTTTCAAATATGAATTCAATAGTTTCAATGATTGAGGTTTTTCATCAATTTCTTCTGAGGTATTTAATAAATCTGGATTTCTGATAATATCTGCCAATAATTTACTTTTTAAGCCCACAGAATCTGATTGTGTGGTTAAGAAATCTTTTAATTGATTCTTTGCTCCGTGACCCAAAAGCCCCCAAACCTCCATTTCTCCAAATCTGTGTCCACCTTGATTGCTCTTTCCACCCAAAGGTTGCAAGGTTTTGTTTGAATAAGGACCAATGGATCTGGCGCTCATTTTCTCAGCTGCTCTATGAATCAATTTAACGAAATAAATATATCCAACCGTTATAGGATTATCAAAATATGAATTTGTTACTGGATCAAATAATTTTTGCTTATACTTTGTATTTGTGAACTCAATGAGTCTCTTTAAATCATCAACTTTTATACATTTGAATATTGGTTGTATGAGATACAATTCATCAATGGCGTATTCCAGATCCTTGTCTTTTACATTACTATCAAATTCATTTAAAATAGTCGAGGTTATCCATTTTTCATCCGTCTTATCAAGAATTTGTAGATATTTAATAAGATAATCTCGACAAGATTGATAATCATTTATCTCTTTTAATTTTTGTTTTAGCTGATATAATGTTTCTGTCAAGGTTATCTCAAATAGTTGCCCAATATTCATTCTAGATATAACGCTCAAAGGATTAAGAATAATCTCTGCTCTTCTGCCATCCTCTAATATGGGCATTTGATCATCAGGTAATATTTTTGCAATAACTCCTTTATTTCCATGACGATTTGCAATTTTGTCACCGAGAATTATCGGATCCTCATATATTCCTTTAATTTTAATTTGAACTCCATTTATTTTTTTACCTTTTTCAAAATATTTTCCTTTCTTGTCTTGACAATTCCATTTGGATAAATCATTCAGAATAAGAAATTTCTCGATCTCATTTTCATTTATTATATCTTTTAATTTTTCATTTAAATTATTAAATTTTTGACTTTGTTTCAAAATTAATTCATTCATCTTATTGGAATATTCTTGAATTTCTTGATTCCAGAAATTTGGATACACTTCAATTTCATTGATTACGCAATCCTTTGGACAGGTAAGAGTATTTTCTTCAATCTGAATATCTTCTAAATTTTCCTCGGTATTCAATATTTTTAGTCTAGCGTATGTTTCACCTTTCTTTAATACTTGCCCTTCTTGAATAAATGGTTGATAAAAGTCATTTGACAAACTGAACAGAACATGTTTTTTCTCAATCAGATAATCCAAATTCAGATAATGCAATGAGGTAAATTTTTTAGCTGCTGATTCAGATAGAACAATTCCATCCTCATAATTAAATCCTTTATCAACCATTATCGCGGTTAACAAATTGAGTCCATATGATAAAGTATTATCCTTTATAAATGCTGAATGACACAAAGTATCATTTTTCTTAAAGAAATCTCCCTCTTCTTTATCACAAATTATGTAGTCCGCGATATTTAAATTCATATTACGATAACCTAATTTAAATACCTCACCATCTTTATTGTTATATAAGACAATCAGATAATCCTTATCTCTATGGATTACTTTACCATCATTCTTTGCTTTAAATAAGAATGTTGTTTTATCAAGATAAAAACTCTCTGTTCCAGATCTGATTAAAGGTTTTTCTGGATTTTTTAACAAAATACTTTGTTTTAATTGACTTGATGCCATTTGCAAACGAGTCTGATCATCATTTCCCAAGAACGGAATAAGAGAAATCGGATAACTAACGATGGTTTCTTTGTTTGGTTTTCCAAACGTTCCATCCCGATTTAAATTGACCGTTGGTGTAAAGTTCAAAATAACTCCGCACCCATCTCTATCAGGAGTGTCTGCGGGGCAAATATATCCTTTTTGACTTTCATCAATAGTTCTCAGATACACCGGAACGTTTTCTTTTTTAAATCCTCCTGGACCAGCCAAGGAGCATTGAATTATAGATGCGAGTTCAGCTATTGGGTTTAAAGCAAAGTTATAATGTACAATATGACTAATATTGAACTTGTCTTTCGGTAAACTGGTATTACATTTATCAATTATTAGTGAGGATGGAACATGGAATTTCACATTCTTAGTATTGTATGCAGACATTATAATATCATATACTTGCCTGATCAACGGAGTAAGAATATATTCTGAAAAACGTATTCTTTTATTCTTTAAATTGGTGTCCGATCTGGGCCCTTCAATAATTGCATTAAGCAATTCAAAAATCAAGGAATCAGTTTTACAATATTTCTTACTAAAGAAATCAATCTCGAAGGCAACTTTCAATGAGAATATAATGCTGTTTCCTTTTTTCTCAAAATCTCTTCTCGTAGTTGAGAATATCTGTCCAAGTTTTTTAATTCGTTCAATTCTGGTTGTCTCGTTCCAGATTTTACGGCATTGTTCCAATGTAACTCTCAATAATGTATTTTCTTCCAATATGGTATCAATATTTGGGTACTTCGCTAGAAAATTTTTGATTTCGTCTTTCTCATAGACATATGCAATCAGTTCATGAAATTTCATATTCCGATTGAATAATGAAATTTTAAACAGATCATTTTTATCTTTAATCAAATTCACAGATAAAATATTATTTCTGAACTTTATACGTATTTTGTTTTGAGATCGACGATATATAATTGGAAAATCATACATTTGAAAGATAGAAATCTTTAAGAAGCCACCAATATAGAAAAACTGATCATGAATCAATGTGGGAAAACGGAAATCCAAAGAATGATTTCCTTTGGGTGTCTTAAATTTCACCGTCAATATTTTATAAATGTCTTTTTTCAATTCTTCTTTACGTTTAATAAATTTGAAATCATCCTTCCATTCAACCTTTTCCAATTTCCATCCTTCATTCATCTCAATAAATGAAAACAATTTCGTGACATATTCTTCAATTTTTTTATCGTTCCATTCCTCTTTCCGCCTTGTGAAAATATTTGAATCTTGAAGAATGTACCTTGGATCCATAAAACTCTCCTAAAATCTGAATAACGATGATATTGCTGTTTCAACATCTTCTCTTTTATGAATGATACCATCAATCAATTTTGCTTTAACATTTGAGAATGCCAAGCCAATTAACCAGCTACTAAGAGAAGGAATTTTTAAGACACTCTCAATATTTTTCTCTGTTACTTTTCGAATATCCAATGGTAAAGTTCTCCAATAGTTACCACCTTTAGTCCACAGCATTGAAGAAACAATTATCTCGAAATGTACTAATTGAATTTCACCATATGTTGAGAATAGTTCATATAATTTTAATACAATATCTCTTTCATCAATATTTTGTTTATCTTCAAACATTACAGATGGTTTATGCAGCAATCTATTGATGTAAGTCATCCCTGAAATGATATCTTTATTCTGTCTTTCCTCTTCAGATGCCCCTTTCTTAGTTTTCTTTACCTCAATATCACCAACCACCCCACTGGTATGAAATGTTCTCAAAACCAATTGAGTTAACCGTTCACCAATTGCTTGAGTAGCCACAATTCCAATTTGCGAACTATGCAATATCTTATAATTATCACCATAACATACCTTACATATTTTCTTATTTGTGCAATACAGAGGCGAACGTAGTTTCAGAGTTTTTCCAAACAATGTGGTATAGAATTTTTCATCCTCCAAACTCAGCCATTCAGGAATTTTCTTCAATGTTCCATCATCATTCAAATAATGCCTTCCAACAATTGATTTAATTTGTTTCCTGGCTTTATTTGGATCTTTATCAATTGAGAACTCAAAGTATTCTGTACAACCACAATCCTCTAATTTCTCTTTCAACTTATTTTTTTCTTCCTGAATATTTATTTCTTTATTTCCTTCATATTTCTTTTCAAGTTTCATTAATTCGTTTTCGATATACTCATTATCTGCAATCTCAATGAAATTAGTACTATAAATCAATTGGCGTGTGATATAACCTGAACTACCCGTTGATGTTGCTGTATCCAACAATCCTTTTCTTGCTCCATATGAACTATTAAAAAAATCATCTGGAGTTAAACCATTGATAAGATTAGTTTTAATGAGATCTTTTCGAATTTGATTGTAAGAATCAGCAACATATCCTCGACAAAATACTAATTGCTTTGCTTGATCCCATGAGCCTCTAGCTCCGCTATCAATAAATATTGCGAAAGGTAATGATCGTAAAAGATTACTTATTTTTTCTCTTTTCATCAAAATCAGGTCTTTCTTAATATTACCAGTTAATTCATTTACTTGTTCTTCCAATTCTTTGGAATACATATCAATCACATTCAAAGTAAAGCCAATCTTGGTGGAATATTCAAATCCCAATTTCTTGATCTTATCCAATGTTTGAATTATGATTTCAGGATAGTCTTTATAAACAAGAGCAATTCTATTTAAGATTACATATAATTCTTTCTTACTTATGGTACGATCGATTACAGGATAATCTTTCGGGAGGCATTCATTAAATGATTTTCTTCCTTCCGAGATTAGTTTTCCTTTGTATTCTACCATTTTATCATCATCTGATTCTTTAGTTAAAGAATAAATACCCAGAATAATATCCTGGTTTGGAATTGCAACAATATCTCCATCGGTAGGAGAAAGCAAGTTTCTCCAGATACCAATTTTATTTCTTACATCACTTTCTGATTCTTTTGTTACCGGGAAATATAAAGCCATTTGATCGCCATCAAAATCAGCATTATATGCTGAACAAACCAAAGGATTAATTTTTATAGTTTTACCTTTGTGAGGGACAACTTTAAATCCCAGAATGGATAAACGATGTAATGTTGGCTGGCGATTTAAGATACAAACCTTATTTTTACAAAATGATTTAACGGTCTCGAACAAGAGCAAACTCTCATTATTGATGCAATAATCAATTAATTCTGTTGCACTATTATATCTCTTCTTAATTTTTGAATCAACAATATAGGACGATAGCTGTGGTTTTAAAATCTCTAATATCATCCAATATGGAATTCCACATTCATCCAAATTTAATTCAGGGTCAGGAGTAATGACTGCCCTTCCTGAAAAATCAACACGTTTTCCAAGAATATTTGCCCGAATTAAACCTTTTTTCTTACTTAACTTATCTATTATATAACGATATAGCTCAATAACATGATTTTGAATGCTTTTAAAATTAAATATAAAGTATTCCGTAGTAACTTTATTGTTGATAATTAATTTTTTCACCAGATTGGATCTGGTCAAAATGTTTATATAATAACGATTGATCTCATCAAGGATAAAATTTGTTTCAATCCCACTTATCTTCGTACAAGGACGAAATGCTGGCGGGATTACAATTATATCTTCAATTGCAATTTGATCAAAATTATTGTTTATGAAATTGGAGGTTTCATCTGTTTTATTTTGATAAATTATTTTTATAAATTCCAAAACTCCATCCGTACCCAATAAGAAATTCTTTCCTTCTTTATCATCTTTATCATCTTTATCTTCAATTGCCTTTATTTCATTATTCTCAACATAATACTTTTCTTTATAATCCAAAATTGTATCAATGATATTTTTGATTGAATGTTTATTATCGCAAATAATAAAATAAAATAATGGATTGATTACTTTGAAAGGTAAATTGATTCTTGCGAATCTTTCTTTTCTTGCATTTACAGTGGTAACATCTACACCACAATCTGGGCATTTTGAAAATTTACATTTCTTTCCTCGATATGTGGATTTATTACAAGCGCAATAATATGATTTGATTGGGCCAAAAATCTGTTGGCTAAATATCCCATCCCTGGTAAATTTATTATTCTCAATATATTTTGGATTTTCAACCTCTTTTAATGTTTTAACATATTGATTATAATTAATTAGATGAAGCTTCATATGTACATCCTTTCTAGATCGGATATTTTTAAATTTTTAGGAAAGAAATAATGTGGAGAAACGAAATTATATGTTTTTATACTAAAAATAATTTCTTCAATTGAATCAATATTTAATTTTTTCTTTTCGGTTTTATCCACACACATATATCCCATTGAATCACAGTTCGGATGTTTCGCATCAATTTTTATACTGGTAATTTGATTTTCTATATCGGTAGTTATCTGAATTGAGTTAATTGGTATTGAAAATTCTATCGGTAGTTTATATAATCTCGGAGGTTTTCCATAAAGTACTTTATCGGGATATATAGTTTGTCTGATAATAACACCATGCTTCATAATTTCGATATCATCAAAATATGTTTTTATCTCATTCTCCAAATAGTTCTCGTTTTTTATACGCTTTAATTCATAAAACGACAATGATAAGGTTTCTGTCATCTCATTCTCCAAATTAATTTTATCACAGATATTCTTAAAGTACATTAATAATTTCTTAAACGAGAATAAACCATTGGTTATAAAAATAGTTCTTTTACCAATTCTTATTCTAATAAAGTTATCTTGAACTTCTCCGAAATATTTCTTGAATTTTAAATATTGTTTATCAGATTTAGTGAGATAAAAATTAAAATAATTAATTTTCGAGGTATATCGGGTAAATTCACATATATTATCGATGTTAATTAAAAAGAAACGTTGAATTAAAAACCAAATGTTAGGTAGGTATCGAGATAATATATTCATACTATTTATTTACTCCACTTAGTTTAATGTATTTTTCACTTTTTGTAAAGTGAAAAATCGGTTATTTCGTCAATAATTCAATAATTTTTTGATAAATTGGTTCAATCATAAAATCCATTTCGGTTTTTGACATATCTAAAACTTTAGGATAAGGAAAGTAAACATGGAAAACAACACCTTTAGGATATTCATATAACAGAATTCCTATATATGAATTTCTCTTTTTCAATTCAAAAAAAACTGCTTTTGTTTTAACCAATTTACCAGTGTAATGAATTCCTCCCGAGGGAGTAACATGCGTATACGTTACTCCCTCGGTGAATCCACTCCATTTAAATGAATCTTTTATTCTTTGGATATGTTTCTCATCCAGCTTAGCGTTTTTTATGGAGGGATATTCTTTCATTTTTTGCTATCACCTTATCATATGTGTCAATTAAAATATCAAAAACCTCTAAGATTTCATTATCATGATATTCTTTATTTAGACTTGCTATAGTCAATATCAAAATATTGATTATATCAGGATTTCTTTCTTCTTTTAGTTTTATCAAAGACTCCTTTGTGACAAACTTATTATATCTTTTCATCTTACGCTGGAAAAAATTATTATAAGAGTCCAATTCCAACGTATTATTTATTATTTTTACCATTCTATCCCAATGAAGATCCAGAAACAACCACCAATCCTCTTTTGTTTCGATGACATTCGTATCTATCATAATATTTTCCTCAGGCCGATTCAACAATTGGCAATATTTCAATGAGTATTTTTTTTCCTTCTTCACTTATCTCTAAATGAAGATAATATTTCATGAATTTACAAATGCAATTTACGTCGAAGAAATTTTCCAATGTATCTATAAATTTAATTCCATCGTTAATTATACAAGTCCTTCCATTCGGAAGGCATACTTCTTTGGTGAAATTACTATATTTATCCATAAAATATTTAGAGATATTCACTTCTAGCAGATCCATTCTTAATCTGATAGGAATGGAACTTTCTTCAAACAACCGTGATTGAACTAGTTTGTTGTCCATATAAATTGTAACTCCTTCCACTACACAAATTGATCAAAATATTATACCTTTTCTTTCTTGGATAAGTATCCATACGTATAATATAATTTGATATAATCAAATGAGAAAAATAACTTGCGAGAAATCTGGATATTCCCATAATATATATCACATCCTTTGAATCTTTTGAATCATGTGGATTTATAATAATCCTACCAAACGCACCCTCGGTTTGAATCTTCAATTTAAATAATGAGGATTCATTTGCTGTATCTCTTGCATCTATGAATAAGTTCTTCTTATTCATAGCTAGTTCTTTCAATTCCTCTATATTTTTAAAATCATTATAATGAATAATTATTTTCAGCTTTTTATCCAATTGATGTAAAAGATATTTTAATAAATTAACTTTTGGATATCCTATATATTTATTAATCCTGTTATTCAGACTTTGGTATATATATGGGAGATTTTTTTCTTCGATAATATCTTTATCTATCAAAATTAATTTTTCAAAAGTTTTGTCCTCTAAATTCCTCAAAGAAAGAGTATAAGCCAGATAACTACCTAGATTTCCGCAACCAACAATAACAATATGATCGTACATTGACTTCCACCCCAAAGAAAATAATAGGGGAGAATTAACATATCTCAGATAATTCTCCCCCCAGGATTGTTTTTAGAAAATTTTGCAGAATTCTTTTCTCATATTCAGATATGAGTTATAATCAAAAGTAACATCCAAACAGTAAGACACCAACAATTGCAAATAATACAAATTCCTCATGGAAGCAGGAAGTCGTTCCCAATAACTATTCAACTTCTGAGAAATTTCTTTTTTCAGTTTACCTGAAATGTTCTTCATTTTATCTTCAATCGACTCAGTTTTATTCTTGAGAATCTGCCTATTTTCTTCAGATTTCTTTTCCAATTCTTCTAATGTATAGTTAAAACTCTTAATTTTGCTTGTATGGTTAATTTTATTTGTGATATTCAACAACGTGAAATAATCATTAAAGCTATGCTCTTTACCATTAATGACTCCAGAAGTATTCAATACATAATCAATGATCAATGATCCTGTGCCATCATATTTATTTGAAACCATCAGACAGATCTTGGTTTTCATGATTGAGATAACATCTGAATCGATACCAGTCATCAATGAGAAAATTTGAGCCGTTGATTCTTTATCAAAGGTTTTAAGATTTTTTCCTTTCGCTTCCCCAAAATAGGAGATAGAGAAAGGTTGATGATACATTTTAACATTTTCAAATTTAATTTCTTTCTCTAGCTCTTTAATAAAACTATCCAGACTGGCCACGACATATCTGCTACTCAATGTATATTCCCGAACTTTCCATTTTTTTGCTGTACCTTTAATTGCATCCTTTTCATGACAGAACAGCAAAAAACGATTCGCAAATGTTCCATCAGGAAAATGAACAGGATGGAATTCATAATCTTGCAGATCAAATTCTGTGAACTTGATCACTTTGTCTTCTTTGAATCCATATGTCCAACTATTATATACTTCTTCGGTCATGGTTTCTTTTACCTTGCTTTCTTTTTGTTTCTTTACCGGTTTCTCTTCTTTCTTTTCTTGAACATTACTATTCTCGGGAGTCGAGTCATCCGAGAAATCAGTGGTTTGAATGAATTCTTGTTCTTCAATTTCATTAAAGAAATCTTCCAGATTCGTCAACGCTTGAGTTTCTTGAGTCATCTTCGTTTAATCCTTTCTGAAAATAAAAAATATTTGGAATAAGGCTATTGGGTGGATAATATAACTATCCGAGGAGTGATTCATTTCTGTGATTATCACATGATCGTTCTCCTTTCTTAAAAAATATTGATATAATACACCATATTCATAATTTAATATATATAAAAGAAATATAATTATACATAATTCTTTTTAATTCTCAGGGTCTGAAACAATATTTCTTTATCTTCCTTGGCCAGCATTATTTTATCTATAACTTGATCTAAATTGTATGATTTGGGAGTTATTTGCTTTACCTCATATGGAACATAACTATTTGCTTCTTTATCACTGATATTATAATACCTGTACAGATCTGGAATATTTGCAATTTTTGCGGAATACCAACTTCTCCTTCCAGAACCACATGCTGGTTCATATTGATTAGTCTTGTTATTATAAAATTGGCAATTACGAGGTATTCCATTAATCAATTTTGGTCTATCACATGAAACTAGAAAGCTTATCAGGTAGGTCAAATCCAACCTATCTAGTAATACAAATTGCTCCCATTTAAGTAAGTTACATAATGTATATAAATGTTTGATTCTGGTTCCCGTGATAGAATATTTAAAGAAGTTCTCAGCTGCTTTAGCAAATCTTTCTGAATTATCTGGATAACTTCCTGACTCTGATAATTGTAAATGTCCACCCGCTATGTAAACATTTTCATAATTATATTTCAATATCTCGTTTTCCGCTATACAACCAAGATGAGTCTCAAATAAATGATTCCTGAATGCTGTCCAAGCATATGTTGTTTTGGTATTCTTCTCAGTTCCAGTTTGTATATCGGATGTTGAATCTGTCAGAATTCCTTGATCTATTTCTTTTATAATTGGAATATCAAAAGTTAACAATGGAACATTCAAATGCGAAGTAATATTTTTTATCGCATGATATTCACACTGCTCTCCACGATGACCATATTTAAAATGCACTGCGGTACAATCATATCCTGAAGCCAATAAAGTGGCTAAAGTAGTTGTACTATCCAAACCACCACTGCAAGCAACAAGAACTTTCTTATTTTTGTTTTTGCTTACTTGTATATATGGATCCCATTTCGGATGAATATATCTTGGCTCAAATTTAAATTCGTTTATGCATCCAGAATCCATATCAATCTCTTCAATGGTATAACTGTTTATTTCTCTGCAATAATAATCTTCCCATACAACGATATTATTTTTATTAATGGGCATACCCTTTATCTTTGAGATTGTACTCCAGATAGCCTCTTTGTTGGATGACCAGAATAATCCAACTCCTCTAACATATCCACAGAATAGAGGATTGTGCGTACAGACAACATAAATCTTATTTTTGAACTCATCATAAAGAATAAATGAGAATCCTCCGCTCAGGTATCTCATAACCTCTTGCATATTGAATACTTTTTTCCAATATGCCCAGATAATAGCTTCACTATCTAGATTCGAGACACAATGATAATTTTCATCTTTTTTCATTTCCTCGACAATGAAATTGCTTACTGATCCATTATGAACAACCAGTATTCCGATATTCCTGTTATAAATTGGCTGTAATGTTTTTTCTTCATCCTCAACAGCCAATTCGGTTTCAGGAGCCGATCGATGATTGCTTAAATACAATATATTTTTTTTATTGGTTGGATCGGATGAATTTAACAAATTGATCATTCGATTTACATTTTTAATATCTTTATCTTTAATAACCTGAACATTATGGGAATCCAAATCAATTTTTGCAATACCAACACCATCCGTACCCCTTAATTTACCAAAGGATAATAGGTTTTTCAGATAATCAATATCCAATTTTTCTTTAAACCAGAAGCCAGAAACATTACACATTTAAATATATTCTCCTCTCTAATTAACTTTTTAGGTTCATACCGATATAAATTTAATCCTTGAACGCCAGTCCGTATGTGCGTAGAATACCTTTAGTTGTAAGATTATTTATAATTCTTCTATTTTTTTCGAGAAAACGTATGCACTTAAAAAGTACTTTGAATTTGTCAATTTGCCTATATAAGGCAGATGCATCAAAATTTCTTATAAGCATAAGCCAAACATATACATAATATGAAACATCGGGGTCATAAATAGCATAATCAAAGAAACGATTCCTTCTATTGATATTTCTCGACAAAATGTCTTGCCAGTAAGAATCATACTTCGGATGAAATTTATCGAATCTTACAATATCGCTATCACGTTTTAGGTACTGGTAGAGATCTGGTTTATCGAGACCAGAATTTGTACCTTGATAAAAATGAGAATTCGATAGAAGACGATAATAATATCTTGTACGACTGAATCCATTAGGGGAAATCTGTAATCTGTAATGCTGCCATTTCTTACTTAGATATTGGGAGTGAAACTCACGGCACTTCTCTAAATCTATGTTCTCTTGTGTAGTGGCAACATTCGATATTATTACTAAGTTTATAAGTTGTAAAAACAACGTAAGAGAGGAATAATTCCAGGTCCTTTTTAAATCAAGTTTTAGAAAAGAAAACAACGCTGTTTTATCTACATAAGTTGAGTATGATTTTAGTAAGGGGCAATTAATCTTAAAGAAATACATCCCCCCTTCGGAGAATACTAAATCAGTTACATAATTTATATTACATTTGTAAATCTTTTCAGTAACTTTAAATGTGTTTTTATCAACAAAGAACAACTTAGGATGACAATTTCCTTCTGAATAAACAAAATTTACTCTCGATTTTGATCCTAAGCACACTAAACGATATATAAAATTAATCACTTCTTGATCATCCAAGTTGACATGGTATAAATTATTCAGATCAATATCATTAATACTAAGACGGGTCAATGCTTTACTAAGATCTTCCGCGTTTGTAATTTTTGCGTATTCATAAAGATTTTCCCTAGTCCATTCGTTCCTCGAAAATGATGGTAATGCATCTATTAATCTTTGTGTAAACATAATTACCTCAAACATCGATCGAGAGTTCTTTTATAAAGCTAATTCCTCATCAGCATCTATGAAGTTTCTCAATGTATGAGAAATGAGTACAACGCAATGCGTTTGAGCCAGTTGTTTGATCATTGATACAGCCAACGCAGCATTCTCTTGATCCAATGTATCCAGGATTTCATCCAAAAGAAGAATATTCATTTTAAATCCTTGTATAGTCTCCATCAAGTGGCGCAAGCATAGCAATACAATTATATTTGCCATCCTGGTTTCACCGGCAGATAGTTCCATGAAGTTTGATAAATTTCTGGTTTGTAAAACATTGATAGAAAATTTATCTCGCATATCTCCAGATTTCAATACAGATTGGCTATCAAAACTGACCTTTATACAATCAGTTAAGTTAGATAATTCTCTTGCCCTTTCATTTAAAATTGGAATAGCTTCATCAAGCAAAATACTTTTAATTCCTGTATCAGAGAATGCTGATTTCCAAAATGTTAAAATCTCATTCTTCTTATTTTTTGTTTCAATGTTAGTTTTTAATTCATTAATTTCTCTTTCTTTAAGGTTAATTTTTTCTGATAAGGATTGTATTGTATTATCATTGTTTTCTAACTCAGTACCCAATTTACTTTTATTATTCTCGATTTGTTCTTTCTTTAATTTTATTGAGGTGTGACAACTATTTACTTTCAGATACACACCTTCCAATTCTTTAATTATGTTATTATATGTTTCCAACTGTTTCTCTAAATCTTCTTTTTTATTTATATATGTTTCAGCATTTTGTTTAGCTATAAACTTAATTTTCTCCATTTCTTTATTACATTGTGTTTCTAACTTGGAATGTAAATTTTCCAACTTAGTTTTTAGTATTGCTTTATTTTTATTAATCACTTCTTCATATTTTATAATCTGTTTTTGTATAATCGCTATGCGTTTATTAATTTTCTCAATATATTCTCCTAATTTTAATTCATTGCGTTGAGAAATTTTACTTATCTTTGTTTCGTATGTATCTTCTTCTTTCTTAATATCTTTCTCTATGGAGTCTCTTAATTTTTTACATTGTTCGGTTTCTCTTTTTCTCTGCTGTAATCGTATTTCATCAGTCTCAACTTGTATTTTTAACCTGTCGATTTGATTCTGGATATTATTCCTATGCTCTTCATTTTTTATCTCCTGTTTGCACACAGAGCATATAGGAATCTCTTGATTCAATGCTGATTCATATTCTTCAATTATCTTTTTATTCTTTTCATATTGTGAGGTAATGGTTTGCTCTTCTTTTGAAATTTGTCTTTCCTTTTCATCTAACTTATTTTTCTCATCTCTTAATTCTTTAAGTTTTTTCTCTAATTCTGTTTTCTTTTTTCTTTTGTAATCATCTATAAATTTGATAAACTTTGTTCTTGTATCGTTGATTTTTTCTTTATAGGAAATCACTTTATTTGATAAATTATTTTTCTTATCATTGAGTTTGGAATTGATATCATCGCATTTCTTAACAAACTCATCTTTTTGCGAAAGCTGCTGTTCCTTGAACTTATTTTTACAAGATTGTAAATCAATAAGACATTGCTGCCGTCTTTTATCCAATTCAGCTAAAACTTGATTCAATTCCTGTTTAATTTTATCTCTTTCTCGCTCTTTCTCTAAATACTCGTTCACACGATCTTGATTATCTATAACATATTGCTGTAATTCTTTAATATTATTTTCAATTTTTTTTTCTTCTGTTTCATAACGTTTTATTATCTCGCCTCGATATATCTTGGTTTGCTCTAATAACTCTTGGAATGAAAACAATTGTTTCTCATATGCTATAATCAGGTCCTCATATTTGGATATATCATTTTTATATTGCTTTATACTTTGATTGACCATCTCGAGGTACATATCATATTTCTCTAAGTTGAGAATTTTATCAAGGATATCTTTCTGACCTGAGTGAGTCAATTCTGTGAATGATTTGTTTATAAATTGAGAAAATAATAGACAATTTGTAAAAATTTCTTGAGGCATTAAAAGTTGGGTAATCTTCTCATTGGTTTCTTTACGGCTATTCTCAGTGATGTCCTTTCCATTGAAGAAGAGAAATTTATTATCACCATATTTATAATGCTTCCGATAATTACGTATCTCATATAAATCATCATCAATTTTAAATTTTAAATTGATTGATAGATTCTTTCCGGCTTTCTTTCGTATTACATTATCTCCTTTAAGTCCTTTAGTAGTAACATCATACAATGCATAACATAAAGCATCAAAGATAGATGTCTTACCTGATCCATTATTTCCTGTAATGACACAAAAACGATTTGGGGTAAAGCTGAATGCCAGTTCTTCATGACATTTGAAATTAGTAAAACTTATTTCTTCGAATATCAATTCTTTCATTATATTTTCTCCTGAAATTGAATTCCCACATTGGGTATACTATTTATTATCTTATTCAGTGCAACAAGACTCCTTTCTTGCCTATATATAAGACGCATAGTTTCGTTAATCGGCTTTATTAACTGGATAAGAACTCTTAAGAAAAGGCCGATAAGACGTTGGAAAAAAACTGACTTTATATGATAAATAAGGTAGGAAAAAATCTCTCTTCTCATCAAAAACCATTTTAACGAACTCAAAAATTGTGCAATACTTAGTTTCCAGTTTGTAATGAGATGATTCGTCATCCAAAACCAGAAGCATATATTTATGGGGAATTGAAAAAGGGTTGTTTCCCATGTATTGATAAACGAGTCATTCTCCCATCCAAGAACACTGGTTAACATAAATAATGATTTGTTTGAATTTTTGAGAAGTGCTTGTGTTTTATTCTATGTTCTGCAGAATAACTATCGATTGCGTTAGCATTGAGATGACATTTTATCATCTCATTCATGGCTGGCATAATTTTGCTTTCTAAAAAGTCTTGAACTGATTCTTTGTAATTCGAGATTGTCATGTTTATCACCTTTGATCTTAAAATTTAATTCCGTAATTAAGGAGTTGCTGAAAATTAAATCTAGAGAATTTTCTTTTCATATTAATTCTTGTTAGCTCAAAATTCTCAAAGTAATTATAAAATTTTTGGATTCTCTTATAAAGATTAAAATCATTTCCAAGAGAATGAAAGATAAAGTTATTTAAATCATATGTTTCTCTTTTTCCTTCAAAAATGTAAAAATATGTCTTAAGATTTTCAAAGATATAACGTAACATTGACTCAATTAATCGTGTATCAAAAAGTATTCCATCAATATGACAAATGCTACAAAAGAACTTTGATTTCATAAATCCATTATCCATATCATAAACTCTCTGTAATATATGTCGATGTAAGTTCTTGATATAATTTCTTATTTTATGTTTTTTGTATCCGATTCCGCAAAATTTAAATACAATATCCAAGGAATATATCTCTAAATTTTGAGCACTGAACTCGTCAAGTGAATAGTCAATATCTTTATAAAGAACATAAACGGAAGGATAGGATTTAATATTTATATCTTTGTAACGTTTGATTATCTCCTGTATAATCCCCTGAGTTGTCTTAATGTACGGTGCATACGTGATATCATATTTTAGATTGCACAAATCATAAATCAGGTTTATTATTAAACGCATATTTGTTATATATGTATTCGAAAAAGTATTCAATAATGTCAGCAATCTTTGTTTCTCCAAGTATCTTTTATTAACTGGATCAATCAATATATAAAATTCATTTTCAGTATTCATGAGATCATACAATAGAGAAACCATGTTTCGATATTCTTTATAAAAAATCTTAAAAACAGAGTCAAGTTCATATATAATTATTGGTTTATTATTCGTCCAAATTTGCAAATTATTTTTTACAAAGAAATTAATTATTTTGGTAAGCAATGATTCATCAACAGATGTATATGTTTGATAAGCAATATCTTCATATTCAACAACAGTATGTAACAAGCAACGTTCTTCCTCATTACTTAAAAACATATTATTTTTTATAGTTGTCATTTTAAAATCCTCATTTTACTATTTCTAGGAATACATCAATATATTCCTGATGTTGATCCTCAGGTATTTTTTGTATCTCAAGATATTTTTTCATCTGCTCTGTAATTTTCATATCAGAAGTAATTCCTCTTAATTGATATTCCTCCTCTACCTCATTAATAACTCTGACATCTTCAGAGATATGTAATTCTTGAAGATCTAAATCCTTAATCTTATTCTTAATGGTAATCATGCCTTCTTTTTGCAATTCTTTGATATCATTTATTTTCTCATCTAACTCTTCCTTACTTTCAAGCACAATATTGAAATATTTTCGATATCCCATGGTTTTATGTGATTCAACCTCTAAGGTTTCTGAGTTAACCACGAGAAATCTTTTCTCTTCATCTGCCTCGCCTCTGTTTAATTGAATTGGTGATCCAACATAATATACATTTGCTAATTGCTGTGGTCTATGATAATGACCAAGCAAAACCAGATCAAATTTCTTTAAATTATTTATTTTTATGTTTGTTTTTATAGAGATACCTGAACTCAACTGGGCTTCATTCAATCCAAAGTGAGATATCAAAATCTTTTTTGGCTCGCATTCCAATATTTCATCAACCATATTACCAGACCATGGAATAAATACAATATCATCAATGATGGATTTCTCAACAAAGGTAGTGACATTTGATGGGCCATTCAATAATTGTATTGCACTATATAAATCTTCTTTACCAGCACTATCATGATTTCCATGAATGATATAAAAATGAATTTTATCATATTCTTCAATAATCTCTTTTAATAATACGAATGATTTATAATGGACAATATTCTTCAGATCATTTACATCTCCACCAATAATTATATTTTCAATTTGATTATGTTTACAATGCTGACAAATTTGTCTGAAACAGTTTAAAATTTCTTTTAATTTTAGAGGAATACCATTCTCATCAATGATTTTGTCATTCCATACCTTGAGATGCAAATCTGCTGTGAATGCAAATTTCATAATTTTACAACCTTTCTTAAAAAATTTAATAAAATAAAAAAAGAAAGTCATCTCAAATAAATAATTATCAGAGATGACTTTCTCAGCAAATTATTTATTAAATTCAATGGTTCGTCTTGCTAATCTAGGTTTTTCTTCCCCCTTTATACCAGGAACTTTGATAACATAGTGAAGCCATCCTGACTTATCGATATATTGATCACTTTCTCCATCCGCATTTACCAACCTAGGATAGCGAGCATAAGGACGAACCATAAGGCATTCTCCCAATGATTCCCAAGAAGTCAGTGCAGATTCACATTTCCCTTCAATCTTGGATACAAATAATTGAAGGGTTTGTATACCATCTTGGTCATATTGAGAGGCCATAACAAATCTATTTAAATATGCATTAAAAATCACATGAGCATATGATCCAGGATTGGGTAAAATAGCTGTATCATTGCCCCCGATCCATTATACCGGCGTGTTTACTGGATATTTGATATAGTTCCATTCTCCGTTGTTGAAAGAATCCTCTACCTGTGTTAGAGCATAAATCTGATTCTTCCATTTAAATACAAATACTATATGATGCAAATGATCAAATTCTGATCCATTTTCAAAAGCAAGGGGTCTGAGAATTTGTAATGGATATCTTCGGTTTGAAGGATCCATAATGATAGAGTTCTCAATTATATGTGTGGGATGAGAAAAAGTAGTTCCTTTCTTGAGAAAAAATCCATATACACCAGAACTTTCTGCAAACATTTTCATTGGATCCCAAGGATAATCTCGAAATCCTCCAAAATACACACATAAATCTCTTTGATGTTCAAATAATACAGGTGCTCCATCGTGATGTACTATATGCCTCGTATTTAATATCTGAGGATAATCATCTAATTTATATGAAACCATTTCTTATAAATCCTCCAGAATTGTATTAAGAGTAAAATAAAATGGCCGAGGAGGGGTTCGAACCCTCATGATGTTTCCATCAACGGATTTTAAGTCCGTAGCGTCTGCCAATTCCGCCACTCGGCCAATTAAATATTCATAAATTTGTTGTGAAGTACCCCACGCACAAGGCGTGGGATTTTCGGGCAACGTATTCCTATAAATAGGTTTTTAATAATTCAATATTTCACTTCCATCTTCTTCGATCAAATCTCCGAATGAAACAATATCCAGAGGAATTACCTTATCATTGCTTTTCAATTTACCATTTATCTTCGCTATCAATTTCTTTTTATCTCTGCTTGCCAATATTGAGAGTTTCAATGGAGGAGGAGAAACCAATATAGACTTAGTTAGAATCATCGAATAATGATTCTTGAATTCTGAATTATTTTTCAAGGAAAATAGTTTAATTACCGTGGGAGAATTGTTATCGCTTGCGGTAATCTTAAAAACAATCTCATCCCCAAACTCGATACGCAGTAGTCTTGAAGAAAGTGTATTTGAGAAGGTAGAAAGCCTATCAATAATTTTATCATCCAATACATATTCTTCATTTATTATATCATAATTACCAATTAAGTTTTCGTATTCATCCTTTGATAAATAAAAATGCTTAAACAGGCTTTCTTGCAGAGGAGTAATAGAAATCGTTGTAACATCAGCAATAATATCATATTTATTTTTTGAAAAAACAAATTTCACCGCTGCATCCTGCTTTCGCAGTGTCTCAAGGAGTTTTGCTTTATCTTTAATTCCGAATAAGAGAATTGTCTTATCCGAAACTAAATTTGTTATATCCATATTTAATATATATCGTTTCTCATTACTATATTGACGAATAATACCCTCTTTAACCAAAAGATTATCTGTTGATTCTGATAATAAAGAGAGTATATTAGTAAACATCTCAAACTCTTTATTATCCCATTGTATATACTTTTCGTTGAATTCGACCATGTAAACCCCTCCTTTTATAATATATTCTTTGAATATATTTGATCTTTCAAACTATTTAAGTTTGATTTCTTTAACCGGCCATCCTAACTCTTTATAAATTTCTTTTCTCTTTTCAGCACTTTTCTCAAAATATCCAATTTTATTTTCTTCATTGCTCCGAGCAGTATCATGTATTGACCATACTTTGGGTCCCTCCGTATCCACCAGATCCAACACAATTGGAGTTTTCTTATTATCCAAAACTCTCCGAATTCTTCCAACTGCTTGCTCAACATTTGAACATGTATTTATCATAATTAAGCAATCTAAATCTGGTCGGTTGTTACCATCTCTTGCTCCAGAGAAAGTACCAAACACAATATCTTTTTTCAAAAATGCTTCCTTTAAATTATCTGTATCTGATACAGATAATCTTTGCTCTTTGCTAGATGAGGGTAAGAATATACCAATATGTTTCTTATCCAATTTACAATATTCAGCAAGTTTAATTAAACACTTTACATTCTTACCCAAAACCAGAGTCTTACGTTCTTTCTTAAAGGATCTTACAATTAAATCACTGACCACTTTAAGAAAGTAATCTGATTTTATCATAGCCTTCTCATAACGTGCATGTTGAAATTTCTGACCAAAATAAAAATAATACATTGGATTTTTGTAGCTTGGATTTGAGTATATCTTGAAAGGAAAATACAGCATATATATCTCTGGAACAAGTAACGTTTCATCCTCTCCAACCGGAAAATAAGTTATCTTACCGAGATGTAGTTGCAATACATCACTGAAATCAAATCTTTTTGGGGTTGCGGACAACCCATAGACTCGTTTGCAATTAATATTAAAAGATGCTTTACTAAACTGCTCTGGTCCAATCGTGGTATGTACCTCATCAAAGAAACACATTCCAATTCCAGAATTTCTTAAGCAATGCAAGAATTTCTCTTTCTTAATTCCATTTATAATTGTCTGAACCGTGCCTATCAGAATAGGTTTCTTAAAGATATCCTCAAACTTAGTGGTCTTTAAGATACCTATATCCTCTTCGGTAATATTCGTATGTTTCAGAAATTCTTCAATCCATTGCCTCAACAATTCTTTTTTATGGACAATGATCAAAGCCTTTTTGCCTATCTTACAAATTGAATCGATTGCTATAACTGTTTTACCACTACCTGGTTCTAATTTTAATATTCCATTTAAATTATTTTTTAAAAACTCTATCGACTTTCTTTGTCTCTCATTTCTTGGAATAATCTTGGATTGAAAATGTATATCATCACCCTCAATACTTCTGTCCAATATTACTTCATCTACCGGATAGAATCTGGGTATAATGATATCTCCATTTTCTTTTTCTATAAATAACTTTGTGACTTTCACACTATCATCCCAATTATAAATTCGACGTGTTAAGTCATTTTTTATTACCTCGATATAACCTGAGTTGCTGGGAATTAAAATTCCCGAAGATCGTGTTAACATAATTAAATTTATGACCTCCGAACATCATTTATAATATTTAGATACATCATTACATTTGCAATATTATAATTAATATCTATTGTACCGTTCAAAATAAAAACATCCTGAAGTATCATTTTAGCTGTTCTGTAAGGACATAAAGCAAAATTCAGATACTTCTTACGTTTTTCATTAAAGAACTTCTCGCCATATCCTTCATCTTTCTCAAACTTTTTCTCAAATGTATCACTCATATCATTTAAATAATTTCTTCGTGTTTTATAAATCTCATATGGAACATCTAGAATAAAAGTAATCATTCTATCAAGAAGGTCATGACCAAAAATATTCATAACATGTTCAGAAATTATTTCGGCCGAAGTACGATTATATATGGTAAAATCCTGATATACAAAAGTAGAATGAAAACATCTATCCAAAATAATAATATTCCCCTCATTTAAAAGTGGTTGGATAGATTTTTTAACTAATTCATTCATATCCGCAAGAGATAGGCACATATATGTATAATTATCCAATTCACTTTCAGATGTTCTGATCAGATTTCGCACCTCAGCTATTCCATCCCCTGGGCATCTGAGATTGATCACATTATGATAATCTTTATAATAGTCATTGGATAACAATTGTTTCTTAAGTGTTTCTTTATTGGCAATTGTTGTTTTTCCGCATCCCTGCATTCCTTCAAAAACAATAATATCTTTAACCTTCTTCATTTCTTATTAATCCTCCTTTGATTCTTGATTCAAGCCTATAGCCATACGAATATCCTCTGGAATCCGATGAAATATCTCTTTTGCAGGTACTTTTAACTCTGTATTTTTTAGATAAAGATTACAAATTATTGGATTAGTAACTACCCACGGATTAATGAATTTTCCATAACTCTTAAATACTTCCATAATTGTTTTGAGCCCTTTGTTTGAAATAAGATAGCCGCCAAAACATTTTTTATCTCGATTCCATTTACATTTCATATAGGTAATTTCTCCGATAAGTTTCTTTTCCTCCACAGACAATTCCTCTTCGGTTTTATTCTCTAACACATTGGGTATCCAATTAAAATATATCACATAATAATTTAAACAAGGTTTATTATTATTCAATTCGAATTCCAGAAGAATTCCATCTTTATGCCACGCCATTCCATAATAAAAATCTGTTTCACCCTCTACATATGGTGTATCAAGGAATTCATCTCGTCGTATAAAGACATCAAAACCACATTGCTTAAACATTGCTTCATATTCTTTTGCACTACTTGTTGAGATCAAATCATCATTCAATTCAAATAATGCATCAATTTGTTTATTTAATTCGTATAAAATTGACGTATCCCTTTTAATAATACTTGATACCACCTCAGTAAGATATACATTGAATCTCTCAAGAATCTCTAGATTTAGATCATACATAATTGATGCTCCTTTTAAAAAGGTGGGGGTGGTACCTCCCGTATCCCAAATAAGATACCACCCCCCAGCTACGCCCTAATTATTTCTCTCTTCTAACTTTTTATATTTTGAAATAATGCGCTCCCATGCTTCTCCGGGATCATCACATGAAAACAATAATGATGGATCAGCCGAATGCTCCGCATATTTCGATTCAACCAGATCACAATAAAATGAAAAACAACCATCTGAATATTTAGGGTCATCATATAATATATGAGAAACATTCGGTAGCTTCTTACACACATCTTTCAACAAGAAAGAATCAACTCCAATTCTCCTAGCAGTAATTCTTTTGCTCAGAACATCATTAATAACTGTTGTCCATTCATCATAATTATATCTGGGTTTTACACCTCTTCCACTATTTTTGTATGATAATAAAATGACAGAAAAATTTATCCCAAGATAAAAATCTTCAGTAAATAATTTATCAATAAAATCTCTAAGTTCTCCAATGGGATTTAATCCCAGAATATAATGAATGGTTGGATTTGGAATATACCGTTTATTCGCCATGCAAATCCATTTTTTTGCCTTCTTTATACTATTTGTACTGTAAGCAACGGCATAACAAGATTTTATCACATCTAAAAATTTCTCATCCTGAAATGCTTTAAGGTTCTGTGTGGAAAAACAGGGAACAATTCCATTTTTGATAAATGTATGAATTATATCCATAAAATGAGGATGCATAGTGGGTTCTCCACCACCAATAGCGACCTCAAAGATTCCTATCTCTCTCAATCTTCTAACAAATTTCGAGAATTTATCCTCATTAAATTCATAATGCTTACCAGCCTTATTACTATTTTGATAACAGAAATCACATTCCTTAGAACAATAATTGGTAATTTTTAGATCTATCAAATCTGGATAATAAGTAAACCTTGGAATTTTTGTATTCTTTATCTTTGTTCTGATATATTCTGGGGTAGTTGAAGATGATCGATCCTTTTTAAATTTGAAAAATGTTACGAATCCTTGAGGATCAATTTTAAATTCATAATCTGAATTAATTATTCCATTATATCCTTTTAATAAGGAATAACGTTTTTTATTTCCATCAGTGCATTCCGGTGAGAATTTATATAATGGAGTCTCATCAGGTTCACAATTATCATTTCCACCCAGAATAAATACTCTGTTATCAAGTATGATGTTTTCTTTAATCCAAAGGAATAAGTCTTCCAAGGTTTGATATCCACAAAGGTATGGTTCTGGAAATCCATAATAAGATTGATGATCAATAAACAAGGTATTCTTATTTTCATAATCTGATTCGTAAGAGAATTCTTCAGGAAAATATTTTTCCACCAATTCCATGTCTTTAAAAAATTCATGAGCGTAAGCTCTGAAATAATTATTTTTTTCAGCACTGGTCTTTTGCAAGAACCATTCCCAACCAAAGTGCTTGAATTGGGGAGGAGCATATTTTCCCAATTCCTCCTCCCCATCGTAAAAAATTATCGAATGTGTTGAACTGCTATTAGTTGTATATCCATATCTTATTCTGGATATCATATCCTCATGAAGCAACAGCATTATTTGTCTTCCTTTCTCAAAAACCTTGTTTTCATATATTTCAGATACAAATAATCAGACAGCAGTTGTTCTTTAGTCAGAATCGTGATTGAGGTTGGAGTTTCAGACAATTCCAATTTGGAGATACCTTTCAGTTTTTCTTTCTCCAGTTCAACCCATATCCAAAGGATGATGTTTTCTGAAGTTGTATTTAAATCAAATAATATATCATTAATATTACGATGGTCCAACAAATTGATAGTGCTTTTAACTTTTTCCTTCAAGATACCAAAATCCAAAACCATATCACTATCAAATCTCACGGGAGATTCAATATATACCTTTAACCTATATGTATGTCCATGAGGATATTTACATTTTCCATGGTATCCAAGTAAATGATGAGATGAATCAAATGTAAATTCTTTCATAATTGTTTGATTACATCTTTGAAGAGAAACATGTGAATGCTCTTCACAACTTAATTCTGCAATATTTGAGATAAGATAATTATCTCGATTTCCATCAACCGGGATAAACGTTGTAGGAGGATTGGAACAATCCTTGCCTTCTCTCCCACCCCAGCATTTATATGCCATCCCATAAAGAAACATTAATTTGGGGATAGATTTTAAAACTTCTTTTCGTTCTAACTCAATAGATGGATCCGTTTCATCTTTCTCAAAAAGATTCTTATCATAAGGAATACCATAGAACTGACATAAACTTCTTCCTAAAAACTTTTCTCTTTCAACTTCAAAAACATCATTTTCTGTTGCAATAAAACCTTCATCAAGAAGTTTTTTAACAATTTCTTTTCTTGATAAATTAGTTTTGAGATGATGCTCAATGTGTTCATACATCTCTTTCAAATAAATGACATGAGGATCATTCTCAACATATTTATTTACATATTTAACCAAGCTATAATGATCAAACAGCTCAACTTCATTCTTGAAATTCTCTTTACAGATTGGACATGTCATCATCAAAGTATTCCCCTTTCAATTGTACTTATTTAATTGAAAGACTTCCCATGTTTTTTCTTGAATTTTTTCTATCCTCAACGGATCCTTTTCTGTATCAATGATAAATTGATTATAAAATATTTGATCTGGTTTAATTAAGAAAATTCCGTATCCATATTTATTATTTATATCCTTATCATCATCAATATCAAAAACGAGGCACTGCTTTAATATTCCAATAAACATTCCTCTTTTTGGCAAATTATTTTTATGAAGTTGCCTAACAGCCTCATTATACAATTGAAGCATATTATCAATGTCTGGGAGAGTATCCAGCAATCTTATTGTTTTACCAAAGACATAAATTAATCCAGAATCAACTTCGCCTCGTTTTTTTCGAAAATAACGCAAAACTAATTTTTTATACATCTCTATTTTGTTATTCTGAATTAATTTAATACTGACCGTCATTGATCAATATCCTTTCTTGAAACATTAAAGATTCATTTGATCGGTTATTTATAATATGATTAATTTTCTGTTATAAGCCTAAATGACACGATCAAAAGTACAAAATAAGTGGATATTCGACAGGGATATGGATAATTCATGATTTCACCTCCCTTGGCTTTATGTTAATTATTTGAAAAACACCCAATCTAGGAATAGATTCTATTTTTCATCATCTTTCGATTCCTCCTTCGGGATGGTGATGATTGTATATTCCGGATTAGAAACAATGGCCATTGCTTCGTCGATAAAGTCGTTATTGATCTCTTCCAGCTCGATTAATTCATAAGTTTTTTGCTCGATCTCGCGTCGGTCCTGCGGATTCATCATTGTGATTTGCACAACCCGGGGAACATACCGCCCGAGTTGGTCATGGAAAAAATAATCATCCAGAAATATTTGCAAAGATGGTTCATCATATTCAAAAGTCTCGTGACGCCGCAAAAGGGGTTCACCATCCCGCCATTCGATTTCAATTTCCGTGCAGAGATGCGGATAAAGAGACGGGAAATAACGAATAACATCGTTCGATTCATTGTAATTGGACTCGCGCCGGGTAAATTTAATGGGAAAAGCGTTCTCTGTCAATTTCAAGGTAGTCAATATTTCATTTAATCTGTGATAGGGGGAAATGAAATATTGGACATCCTTGTTAAATGCAAATTGAGTGTTTTTATAGTGATCAATTTTTTTGCTAGGGTAATGAACCAAAAAACTTTCGTCTTTGTTCCCTGTATTGATAACAGTCATCCCTTCTTCGTAAGGAAGTTGGTACAGACGGTTGACATCGTCGATCGAACCATCCACCCGGTCTACCCGCAAAAACCCAGGGGCCTTCCAGATCTTGTTTTTGAAGACGCGAAGCGGTTGGTTGGTATTTTCAAAGGACTTCCATAGCGAACGTTCTAAATCACCGGCGATCAGATCATGTCCGCGTAACTTCACACGGCTGATGATCGCGTTGATTTTTTCAGCGATTTCCTTGTCGCCCAGCGGCGTTTTGTATAAAAAATAGATGAATTCCACCTTGAAGCTGGTAATCGATTGCGAATGCTCTTCCGCTTTGTTTTGGATGATCTGAATCAGTTCCTCCGTTGGAGTATCTGTCACCCAGGCAGCAGATGACAAAAAGATGAACGCGAATACAATAAATAGCGCCAGAATCGAATGAGGGTTGGATTTCAGAGTATTCATTTTCAAAAACCTCCTGAAAATTTTAATTATCCACTTACACATGTGCAGTAGCCATCTAAAACTATTACACTGTTAACATCGGGGTAGCATCGTTCAATAAACTCACACCAGTCATCATCACTCGCGTCCACTAGGCAACTCGCACAATCTACACAACTTGTCAATATTCCAATAGAACATTCAAAGCATGAAAAAACACAAAGACCCAATGAAAGTGCCTTTAAATAAAGATAACTTGCTTTCCAATCGGTGAGACATGGCCATTTTTTACCGCAATTGCCATAATACAAATTTCTACATTCCGTAGACTCATTAGAAGGTCCACACATATAATATTCGTAAATTAACACTTCATTATCGCTACAACCCTGCCCATAAACACATTCACATTCAGCATGATATTCTTTAATTAAAACATTGCACCACCGGCCGTCGCATGAAAACGCGCCGTATGGATTTGTAATTAGTATTAACAATAGCATCATGCATCCTAGATATTTATTCATGATTTACCTCTTTATTTATTATAATTGAATGTATTGCATATTTTATGTTTATTTATGCGCAACATTAAAGCGCTCCTTTTTATGTCAAGTATTAAGTAATATATACTCAATCAATTGAAGATGATTTGATTTCTGAGATTGTTTCATCCAGTTTTTTCTTCGATTCTTCATTTGTAACATAGGCACGTAGTTCTTCCAGATACTTTACCAAATTCTGCGGTGTTTCTCCTTGGAAAGCCTTTATGTTATGCAGGCATCCGAGCGCAATTTTCCTAAAAACATCGAAAGGCGATTCCAGGATGACCCGCCGGTAACATTTCTCCGCTTCTGCATAATTGTGCTCATGCTGCTCCAGAATCATGCCCAAGGTATTCATTGCGTTAACCGCCCCATGAGTTCGGGGAAAATACTTGGCGACTTTATATCTGAAAAATTCACAGGTTCATTTCCACCAAAATCATCTATTTCATTTTCAATGGATGACGATATTCTTTTCTCGACCTCAGCTTTTAATTCGAGAAATTCTTTATCAAGTTCTTCATTGTTATCGTTATTTTCATCCTCATCTTCGTCCTCATTATCATCTTTTTTATTTCTTTCATAAGCAAAATAAACATATAGATACATCACAAATACAGAAACCAAGAACAGCATTAAGCAATTTAGTATTCCAATTTTTGTTAATAAGAAAGTGAGAAAGGCAACGTATAACGCTGTTCCAAGAAATGTAATTATCAAATTGAAGAATATTAAGATTGGATCCTTAAAGATAATATTTTTTGGATTAAGCCTTTTTTCGGACATTCTCATATTCTCCTTTCGCATATTTCTCGATATTTTGTAAATTTGAACCCATTTGTTTCTTTTCCAGTTCTAACTCATTTTTATCCAATTTAACAGATAATACTTTATTAATTTTATATTTATTCATGACCTCCTTTATTTTATATTTCTCAATACCAGTGATCTTAACCAATTCATCAATAATTCTCTCAGAATCATTTTGGAACTTTTTAATTAAATCTGAAAGATATTCTCTTATTTTAATAATGATATCATATTCTTCAATTCTTTTATCCAATTCTTTAATTGATTCCAGAAAATATCGTTTCAAGACTAACTTATAGAACTTATACGTGTTCAGGAGCATATTATCCACGGAGCTCCGGACGACTTTTCCATGCACATCAACTACGAAGATTTCATATTTTAATTGAGTCGTTAAGGCATTCTCTACTGCCTCACATAATCTTTTATATGTCTCCTCTTTATTCCTGGTTCGATTAACTTCAATCCTAACTTTGGTTTGAGTTGTTGATAAATCTCGGAATCCAATTTCATTATTATCAAATAATTTATACGACTTATAACTATTTATTTTATTTCTTATAACTTCAAAAGAACATCTGGGTGCCCATCCCAGAATTTCTACAGAGGATGTTGTGGGATCTTTCTTAAATAACCCTTGGACCGTTATAGTACCTTTACCTTTTGTCAAAATCTTATTAATTTCATCATTTGTAGACAATATTTTACATCCTATGATGTTTGGATAAATTATTCTTGGAGTCTTTTTATCAAGCAAGTCAAATAACCGATCAACTAAATCTGAAAATTTAAAATTCGGAATTGAAACCTTAAATCCCGATGCAATTGTATTTGTCTCATATTTTGTAAATAAACAAAAAGGAATCATGGTTGGAATAACAACAGGTTCAGGATCTAGTTCATCGGCTCTCCAAGGAACATAATTAATATATTTAAATGCCATCTCTTCAATGAAATTATTGGCTTTAATTTTGGTATAACGAGAGGCTGCTGGTTTACTTTCTTCAATTCCGAATTTTGAACCCCATTGTCCATCTCCATCAGCAAATCCATTATGAACTGCCCAAGCGCATGTACCATCAGCAGGGGAATGCGGGTGCCAATTAGCCATACATTCCCCAGTCACTTTAGCAGTTTTCTCGTATTTATTTTTAGCAATCGTATGCAATGTTAACAATATACGTTTTTGTACAGGTAATAATCCATCAATCATATTTGGAATCATCTTACGAGTATTAACATAATCAACATATTCCGAATAATATTTTGGAACCAATACCTCAATGCTCATCTTAAAAAGTTCCTTTCTTTGCTTAAATCAATGTCCATTGTTTCTGAGCAAGCAATCGCTTTTTCTTACTATCTGAAATCAACTCGAATATCTGGTCAACCTTATCACTCCATAACACCGGAATCAATTTCCGATTTTTCTCAAAAGCCAATTGCCTTAACTCGGGGGTAGAGAACTCTCCCAACCCTTTAAAGTGCCTTATTTTCTTACCTTGCTTTCTAGCTTCTTCCAATTCTTCTTTTGTCCATAATGGAATAAAATCTTTTCCATATCCAATACCATCCAAAGGCGTTTCACATAAGAAAAGTTTTTCACTTTTAATTAAAGGACTCATGAACTTTGCGAAGAATACCATTAACAATGAGGAAATATGCCCGCCTGCTGGGTCGCTATCACATATTATTATAACCTTATTATAACGGATATTATTCAGATTGAAATTATTCTCAATTCCACATCCAATAGCTGTAATAATTTCTTGAATCTCTTTGTTTTTCAGTAATTCTTTTTTAACAATTACGTTCGGAATAACTCCACGTAATGGTAATATTGCATGTTTTCTAGGATCTCTTCCTTGAATCAATCCTCCAGCAGCGCTATCTCCTTCACAGATAAATAGTTCTCCATTTCTATCCGTACAGTCTCTCAATTTAATTAGTTTACTCAGAGCTTTATGTTTATTTTGATTTCCAAGAATTTTTTTACTTTGAATTGTCTTTCTATAATTCTGAAATCTCTCCAATAGAGGAATTAACTTTTCCTCATTCTTATTGAAGAAATCTCGCATTTGTTTTTCGATCGGATCCATAACAGATAGATCTGATCGTTTCTCTAATCTTACTTTTACCTGAGCCTCAAATGATGCATTGATAATTTTCAGATTGATATATAGACGAAGCCAGTTTAAGCAATCATCATTATAGAATTCATATCCATGTCTTTTAGCAAAATTTGAGAATATGGTCTTCAGAATATTATAAATCTTTAAAACATGAGCACCATCCTGAACTTTAACTAAATTCACTGTGGTTAAAAGCTTTGGACTTATTGATCCTTCTTCATCCCAAGCAATTTTCAATACACATGATTCTGGTCCCTTTTTATTAGAGAATACAAACCATTCTTTAACTGTCTTACTTAGGTAATCCAGAATGAGATCTTCCTCATTCCCTTTAATCGCAGTTTTCTTTCCATCCACACAAAAAGCAATTTTTAAATCAGAAAAATTCGCGCAGGCAATCCTTAATCGTTCTTCAATATGTTTAACATTGATATTTGTGGAAGAAAAATATTTTGCGCTTGGATAAACATCAATTTTGGTTGAGAATGGTTTCTCATCCAGAAAGATATTCTGAGAACGAGTTACATTCCCATCATGCGTGAATTCATAAATACCTCGTAGATTATTTCTATATATTTCTATATTAACTTTCTCAGATAACGCTGTACAAGCGACTAACCCAATTCCATGTAATCCACTAGCGATTTTATATGCAGAATTTTCATCATTCTTATAAAATTTTCCACTTGTGAATAATTTTCTTGAGGCCAATACTGGTGGATCCTTTTCCAAAGGTAATCTTTGATCAAAAGGAAATCCTCTTCCATTATCGATAACAGAAAAATATCCTTTCTCGTTATCAATAACCACTCCAATTAAATTACAGAAACCTGCTTGAACTTCGTCCAAAGCATTATCTAAAACCTCTTCTAACAACCGTGTTGCATCATCACTTGATCCGATATACATACCAGAATTTTTTCTGATATGTTCAATTTGACTCATTTCCATTATTGAATTTGTGTCGTAAGAATCTACGTTCACTTATGTTATCGCTCCTAAAATTAAGAAAGATTTCAAATAAAAATATATATTTTCGTTTTTTGGTTAGAAATTAAGATCCTTTTTCTTCAAAAACAAGTTTTCCTTTATCCCAGATCTTTACGAAGTCTCTTTCAGATAATTCTTTCTGATCTGTTACAATTATTTCTCCTGGAATTGGAAAGGTTTTTTCACTACTATTTCTGATAGGATATTCATCAGGATTGGGCTCTCTCCAAATACAAAAACCCCCATACATTTTGGAGAGGCCAAATGTCACTTTCTTATTTGATAAATCTTCTATGATAGAATTAAGAGATTTTTGAGAAAGAACATTAGTCACAGGAACGGTCAAGAGTTTATAATATTTTGCATAAGGTGATTTCATATCTTTTTTACGAGAATCATATTTCGAGATCATTTGAAAAATCTCCTCAAAAAAATTGAGAGTAACATTCCTCATATATCATGATTTAATATATATAATAACCTCTTGAATAATACAAAAATTTAAATTGAAATCAATTGCTCTAGCGATATCGGACTTCCCCAAATCCGATCACCCATATTATCATAACTTATTATTATGATAAAACAACCAAACCCGGAAGTTGGAAATTTATTTTCTCAACCTCATCGCCAGAGTCTCAATTTTTCTCAAAATGGAAATTCTTCAACATCGAATATACCATCGACATCAGAGTAATCATCATTGCTTTGTGATGATGTTTTATTTTCTGATTCATCAAAATTAAAGAAATTAAAGACATCTTCGTCTGAATCAGTTTTGTTCTCGACTATTTTTGGAGAAGATTCAGCTATATTCTCTTGTTTATTTTCATTATTAATATTGTCTTTTGAAAACAGTAAATTATAATAATTATTTCTTATCCATTCAAATGCCATAATCATAAGATCGAAATAACGGGTATACGTTTCCAAGAAATTTAAGAAATATCTGAACTCATTTGGTTTAAAAACATAAGATGCAGATTGACTATTCTTCCAATCCTTGGGTGGAACAATGGTCAATTTCAATGCCGAAGTTGGATTTCCTTGCTTATCCTCTACAGATTGTAAAAGTAGCCTGGAAGGACTTTGCTTTCCATCTTCCGTATTTCTTCGAAAATGAACAATTTGAAAAATCTTCTTATACTTCGGATTTGATTCTTTTGGATTTTCATAAATACCTTTTAATAACTTTGGAACCGCATCAATCAATTCATAACATTCCAACGGTCCCAAGATAAATTTTGCTGCAGCATCATAATTATATTTTGCTTGGCCCTTTTTCGGTCGGGACTTATTGGTTGGGTCCAAAGCTTTGGCGATGGTTATAAAGACATCTTTTCCTCTTTTTTGAGGATTAATTTCCCATATAATTGTAGAAGTATCGTTAAACAATTGAGGTTTTGGAAATCTCATCAATAATAATTTTTTATGCAAAGGAATGTCATTCATTTTTCCTTAAATTGATTTTCCTTTCTCTAGGATTGATCTTAGTCAGTTCCAATTTCAATTTTTGATATCGTATTTGAGATAGGTTTGGGCTTCTCTGCAACTAGTGAATTCTCATTTCTTTTATCAATGGAAATCATTCCTTTTCCATAATCAATTGTGCAATTTCTAACCATCCCCAATCCAAGCTGAAGTAGCATAGTAATTAACGTTCTGGGAGGATTGGTAAACTGGAGTTCCGCACCATTCGTGAATTTAAAAATCAAAATTTCGCTGCCCGCATCAAAATTCAAAAGCTCTCCTTTGAATTCATGTACACCATGCTTAATAATAATCATAACTCTTTTTCCTTTCTTTTTTTGATTAATAATAACAGAAATTTATTCACTGTATGGAGTTTTGGATTCACTTATTATAGTTCTTATAAATTCCCTGAAGCTATCTCTATCAATATATTTTAACACAAATTTAAAAAAGGGAGCAATATTAATTTTTTTTTCTTCTAAAAATCTCTCAAAATCATTTGCCTCAGAAAAAAAATCATAATCAATGTTATTATCAAATAAAACTTCAGGAAGTCGTACCTTCAAGAAATATAATAACTTAATTGTTTCTTTAGCAAAATCCAATTTTGTAAAAGAAGGAGTAAGAAAACTTCTTAATGAATTTAAGGTATAATAACCTGAAACCCTTTTGATAACTTCTCTCCAAAAATCATTGTTGGATGTCTTCACTTGATCCATTAAATAGTCTAACTCATATTTCGAGATCCTCCTTTTTATAGATTTCAGTAATTCATTTTGATTATGAATAAATAAAGATTCACCTGAAATAATATCTTGAGGTATTTCGTTATCCTCAAAATCGGCAACTCTTCCTAAGACCTGATCATCTAACAACATATTATGCTATCCTCTTTTAAAAAATTAAAAATAAAAAATCATAATAACTTTATTACTTTCATTATTTAATATATATAATTAAAATTTCATATTGAAATTTCCTTTTAAATTATATAACCATAACCAGGTGAACTCTGAAATATCTTCTCTAGGCATATTTATCAATTCTGAAACGGTGAAGAATTTCATAATCTTATGCTGATGAGGTTCCTTATTCTTGGGAGTACCTTTATAATCTTCAATCTCATAAATATGCATTGCAATCTCTATTTCCTTTGAATTAAAAAAGAATTTCATTTTTTTCACAATAATTTTTTTCTTTGAGATAACCTTTATACCAATCTCTTCTTCCAGTTCTCTGTCCAAAGCATCACCAGGTCTTTCTCCTTTGTCAATATGACCCACAGGAATAGTCCATCTATTCATATTTTTATGAAATAACATACAAACTCTTTTTGAATCATCATAAACTATTCCACCCACTGAAGAATGATTAACGAGGTTATCTTTCCAAAATTTCAATGTCTTAATATCAAATTTCATTTCATGTTTCCACCCCTAAAATTGGATTATATAAACACTATTTAAATTTAGTTCTAACTATATATATTTAAATATAAATTAATTAAATTTTTAGAAAGGAAGGAGGTGTAAAAAATGGAGCTAATCTCAGAATTATCATTTGTATTTTCTGCCTCGATATATTTCCTTACGTATCAATTTACTAAGATACATATCAGGAGAAATAAATATCGGGGCGGGAAGAGATTTTTAAGAACAATGAATAACATTGCCATCGGTATAATGATGGCAGAAATTATGTTATTCAACTTCTTTATATTCACCAACCTGTTCTTGGTTGGTGTATCAATCTTTTACATTCTGTTGAATTTCAACATTGTGGTGACCGTCTCTTTAAAGAGACGATTCCCATTCGTCAGAATAGGAATCGAAAAAAATAAAATGAAATACTGGTTAAAAAAATGGGCCACCGACCCATTTCAAATACCGGTATTAGAAATACCGGATGAGTGAATATTAAATTAAGGCCTCAAGAAAAGAAACTCGGGGCCTTTATTTTTGTAAAAAGATTTAACAAAAAATCACAATTTTCTCTTTTTGGCTTCCCATTCAGCTATAATTTTTTTAGCATCTTGGATACATTTTTTGGGATTTGGTTGAGATTTACATTTTGGAACGGTGGCTTTGATACCATCTATAGCTTGATCGATAGCTCTTGCCTTACAAGCCTTCAATGCTCTACCTGTCAGTCCCTCGCACTTGTCTCTATTATACCGCTTCCAGAAATAGGTCCTCAAGAATTAAACCTGAGGACCTATTTTCTTATTTTATTTACCCAAGAATGATAAACTACTGCTGCAAGCGCTCCAGATGTCAATGGTATTATCATATCAGTCCCACGATAGGTTTGATCTTCTATGAATTGTATCTATTAATTCTTTGCTAAGTTAAAAGTTATCATTCATAATAAAACTCTCTTTTTATCACATTTAAATTTCTTTGAAGCTTTATTTTATTTTTTTAAAAAAGTTTCTTATCAGAATTACAAGCGAGCTTTCTTAGCTTGCCATGAAGCAATAGCCTTGTCAATATTCCTCTGGCACTTTTGAGGATTTACAGTCTTGGAGCAGTTCGCCCGTTGAGCTCTGAGACCAGTTATAGCAGCTTCAATTGCCCCTTTCTGACAAGCTTGATATTGCGCCCCTTTCAGACCTGCGCATTGCTGTCTTCTTTTTCTCCAGATATAAGCAGCAATTAATCCCAGAAGACCAAGACCCAAAGCAAAACCACCAGCCCTGGTATTCATTAAATGTTGGGTAATAGATTCTTTCATTTCAGCTTTGATTTCAGCAGATTTAGCAGAGGGCTCAGTACTTTGCAACTTCTGCATGATCCAATTACACCATTGTGTCACTATTGATTCGTCTGGTATCGGCTCTTTGCCTTCGCCAGTATTTGAGGAACCAGTATTTGAGGAACCAGTATTTGAGGAAGTTGTTTCAGAGTTTTGATTTTCTTCTTCGGTTACAACGGCTGATTCCATAAATAATGCAGCTTCAAAAGGATCCCAGAGAATATTTTGAATACCAGACTCATTTAGATATTTCTTTGCTTGGGCTACAATATTTTTCTTTTCTTTTGTTCTAGCAATTCCCCAATGTTCAAAAAGATTTGCATAAAATGATTCGATAACTTCTTCACGAGTCAAAGGCTCGAGCTTATCAGGATCCTCAAAAATAATAGCATGTTCATTAACCAAGTTTTTCAAAGTTTTAAACTTTCCTCTTCTTATTAAATTCAATCCAAAAATAGCTTCAAGAACTGGCCCGCTGACAAATACCGGATTGGAACCGTTAAATCTTGAGATACCCGTAATTTCTAAGATCGGCTCAATGTAATTTTTCAGATATTCTTTTACATGATCTTCAGTAATAACAGCTTCTTCAATTTTGGTAATTTTTTCTACTTTCTCTGAATCTGAGATATTGCTTTCTAAAATCACCGTACGAAGTCTATTTCTGACATCCTCATACAGCAAATCATCTAACTCTCTATAAATCTCATTTTCAATACCAAATCCTCTGATATCAGTGCCTTCATTCAGAATCAATTGTAATAACTTCTCATCTCGAATATTCATAACTCTTATTCTCCATTTTTAAAAAATTAGGATTATTTATAATTTGTTCTATTTTTTTTTCTTTTAAAAAATTCTTAAATTCAAAAAGAAATTTCTTACAACATTCTTTTTTTAGATTCCCATTTACTTATTAACTTATTTATACTTCTCTTACACCTTTCTGGCTTAGAGGATAATGGACAATTTTTATATTGTGATTTCAACCCAACTAAAACCGAATCAATTGCTCTTTTCTGACATTCAATTTTTCTGCTTCCTGTTAATCCATAGCATAACCCACTTTTCTTTCTCCAAATATATAACGCTATTAATCCTAGCAAAGTGGTTCCTAAAATTATTGCTCCCTCTTTGGAATATAATTTATCTCTTATTTGTTGCCCAATTGCTGCAGCTCCCTCAGCATTTGCATTAGCTTCTCCCTTTATTCCTTTTATGAAACTCATAATACTTTCTCTCATACGTTCATAATACGGATTTAGAAATTGAACTGCCTCATCATATTTTTTCGAGAGATAATCACCTATATTCTGTGCTGCTTCTGGCTGCTGTGGTTGAGCTGGTTGAGTCTCATTATTAGCTTGCGCCGGAGGAATCTCAATTGATCTATATGCGTTTGCAACCTCCTCATTCGCATAGCTTGTCATATTATGAAAACTTCTCAATACCTCCAAAATTTCTGGTTGATTTTGCGGTGTGGCTGTTATTTTATCTTCAATATTAAAACGAGTCTTTGTTATAAAATCATTATATTGATCTATCCATTTCTTTTTTTCATATAAATTAGATGCATTCTCAATTTGCTCATGAAATTCTGATGCTTTCTTTGAGAATTCATTCATTTCCTTGCGGAGTTCATAGATTTTTGGCTCTATTTCTTTAAGCCTTTTGAGAAATTCTGATTGTTCATTAATACGTTCTAACTTTGTATTGCTCATCATATTATGCATAGCATATATTTCATATGGATCCCAAAGCAAATTTTTGATACCAAATTTATTTAAATAGGTTTCTGCTTCAGAAATAATATTGAGATATTCAGATTCATCCACACCCCAATCCTCAAAAATATTCGCTAAATGTATCTTAAGAATATCTTCTTTCTTGGAGAGAATATCTTGATCAATTTCTTTACCATAAAATTGGTATGTCTGTTCAATTAATTTTTTGATCTTATTAAATTTCTTTTTCTTAGCCAGATCCAGAGTATAAGCTATCTCCAAAATTAATCCACTTACGAATTGCGGATTATTTCCAGAAAACTCAGATAAATTCATTGTTTCTAAAACAGGTTTAATCTTTGTACTTAATAGTTTCTGGATCTGAGAATTATTTAATTTTGTATTCCTGTCATATTCAGGAACCCAGCTTTCTAATAAACTAGAATCGATATGTTCAAGTTCCTCCAAGATTATTCTATCCATTGATTCATATAATTCTTTTTCAAATTGATCTTTCTTTTCACTATTATTTTTTTTCTTAATTGATTCTCTAAGAACTTTCTCTAACAATATTATATCATGTCTCTTCATAATATAATCACCTACTTTATATTTATAATATTCTCTAAAATTTATTCTACCCTCATTTCACTTTTTCCATGAATAAATACCATTTCGAAATTTTTGTTTCTTTTATCCTTAAATAAGTTATATTTTGATGGATTATCAACTCCATATTTGTTCAGACAAGTTTGTTTAAATTTTATTTTTATGCTATCTAAACTTATTCGCATATTTAATTCTATACTCTCTCAAGCAAGTTTTTTTAGCTTTTCCCTTTAATTATTTCAGATTGAAAAACATTCTCAACTCCATACTTTCTCAAATTAGTCTGTTTTGGATTTATTTATTATTACTGCGAGCTTATCCTTAACTTTACCACTGCACTTCAAAGAACAATAAGTACAATATCCTTTTCTTAAATTTTCAAAAAGACCCTTTCTAGAACTTATTTTATTTAATCCGAGATCAAATGGATCGCAGTCATATATTGCACAAACATTTCTCTAACTGGATCTTCCAGGGATGTTTGAAAAGATGTTTCACCAGTGCGAACAATCTCAGAAATCATATTATTTTTTGCTTTATGATCATTTGAAAGTGGTCCATAAAATTCATCAATTAAGTATTTTGTATCATAAGCTAACAAACTATATAGATCCAGTTCTCCTAAACTTGCTCCTCCCCCTCTTTTCTTGCCACCAGTTGGAGCCAATGTTTTAGCCACATAAGGACCTGTACTTCTTGCATGTAATTTCTTTTCTGATAAATGCTCCAATTTAAAAACATAAATATATCCAATACCAATTTCGTCATCGGTATACTTATTAAATTCAGGTAATCTTAACTTATAAGCAGGCTTCAAATTCAAAAAAGATAAAGCTTTTAAGACATCATCCTTTTTCGGGCCTTTAAATGGAGGACTGATGATGGGAATGAATCTTTTCTGCTTATAATATTCTTTTAACCTTTCATATTCTTTATCTCCCAATTTCTTTAACGCAGAGATCACATTCTTACTATATGTCTTATCTTTGGTTTTATCCAATATCTTTAATACTTCTCCGAATGTTGATTCGAATTTCTTCCTTGGTGAAGTTTCGATCAGTTGAGCTAATTTTCTAGAAATCAATCCAGTATGCATTTCCATCAATTGCCCTGGATTCATACGGTTAATTATACTGATGGGATTATATATGAGATCAATTCTTTCTCCCCAAGGAGTTATGGGCATATTTTCATCTTCCTCAATAATAGCGATCAAACCTTTATTAAAGAATCTGTTATTGATCTTATCACCTTTCTTTAATTCCAATTCCTGTTTCAAGATAAATTTCAGCATTATTCCTTTAAATTGACGTCCTTGCTCCTTAAATTTTCCTCTAGGATATCTACCATGAAGTTTTTCATAATGCTTCACAAACTCTTTGTATGGTTCCTCTAATAATTTTGGTATCTCTTTATCTTTTGGAAGATTATTATATATCTCAATTCTAACTAATCTACCACCCTCGCAACGTTTGATATTTAAAGATTCCACATCATATATGGTTGTGGAGAAAGCAATTAAAATTTCACCTGGACTCAATTCTTGACCGACTTTGGCAATTTGAGATACATCCTCTTCCTCAGTGAGATATATCTTATATTCCTCATTATGGAGTGATACAAATTTTTTAGCTGCAGATTTACTTATAACTTGCCCATCCTCAAAATTATAACCTTTCCATGGCATAAAAGCAACTAATAAATTAATTCCATTTGAAATCAATCCATCTTTAATATTTGCACCTTCAGCAACTATCTGATCTTTTTTAACTATTGTGTTTATAGTCACCTTGGGTTTAAAAATACTCAGTCCATTTTTTCCTTGGCCACTTCTTAAAATTCTTGGAGTTATATCAATATTAATAATTTTACCTGTCTCTTGATCTTTTATGGAGATTATTTCATCGGTTAAATCAACTACTTTTCCATTTACAGGAGATTTTTTGATAAAATTATCAGATAGTAATCCAGTCAAAATAGATTCATAACCACTTTGCACAGCTGGATTTTCAGGATTTAATAAAGGAAAAGCCTGTTTTGCTTGGCCTGTAGCCATATTGATTCGCGCGCCCTCATTGTATTCAACAAAAGGAATCATTGCTGAAGTTGTACTTAGAATTTCAGATGGTTTTATCTTATCATCAATTTTAATTCCAAACATACCACGATTATTTACAATGGATGCACCCACGGTCAAATGTTGTTGTATACCAATGCTTGGTCCTTCTGGGGATTCCAGAGGATCAATATTTCCAAAATAAGATGGATGAATATTTCTAGCTACTTCTGGCATAGCATCCAGATTTGGAATTCCTCCGATACCCACTGGAGTAATTCTGGTCAAGAATGATAGTTCTTCCAGAGGATTGATACTTTCGAAGTTCTGAACATTCTGTGATGTTTTAATATCTGTTAGAACTTTTCTGGAATCAATAAAATAGTTAGCATTCTTATCTCCACCAAGAACTTTTGATAGATATTCATTATATGCGGCTTTAATTTGTTTTTGTAACTGCGAAATTAAAATTTCAGAACTTCTTATTCTGGAATGCCGTATGTCATTTCTATCATAAGAAAATCCCGAACATACTCTATTAGACATATATTTCATAATGTTTGGGAGATCAACAGGTTCGTTATTATTGGATAATATACTTTTCTCTATAGGAGTAACTATGTTTTTCCAAGTCTGATCAATTGCATAAATTGAATTTCGGTTTCCATTGTAATTTACCAATGTTTCTCTCCAGAAATCCTCGGAATTGATATCTTGATCTTTCGGGAAATAATGCATTGATTTTGCAAATGATTCTATCAATTCCTCTTGTACAGTATTCACGGTTTTGAAAATAATATATTTTCCATTATTTAATTTGTATGAATCCTTTGTCTTTTTATCAGTTATTTCATATTTAATCCCGAATAATTTCAACGTTTCTTCAAATCCAACTTTATAAGCTAGCAACATGAATAAAGGAACCTTATAGTTAGCAAAGAAAGCAATTAAATATGATCTCGTCTTTAATTGCTTGCTTATAATTGAGAATGAAGAATAAGAGGATTCAAATCTTGCTGAATATGGTTTTATGAAAAAGATTGGGTGGGTTACAATCTGATTCACCAATACCTTGGGCTTACCATTTATAATAAATGTTCCATTCTCAGTCAATTTTGGAAAATCAATATTAACAATATGCTCTTTATTCTCTTCATCCTCCAAGGTTATTGTGTATCTTTCAAGGAGTGTTTCTTCAATTTCTTCTGGAGTCTCTTTCAATTCTTCTACCTTGATATCTTTGAATTTTAAAGGCAATGGCTCATTTTCCAATGTTTTGAATAAGTTTACCATATCTGTTTTTAAATTTGTCGTAAATTCACTTTTTCTTAATCCAATCAGATGTTTAGGTATCTGATTATCAATCAAGGTCGAGGGGTTAGCATTCTTTATCAAGATATCATTTGATTCACTTATTGTATTATTATTCTGATTCAATAAATGCTTAGAGAATTTTCTCAAGAAGCTTATTTTTTTCTCTGTAGGAAGTGCATCTGCTTTTATAGCTAAACCTATTGCTTTATCTAAACTTCCAGTTATATGATATAATCCAGAAGTTAATAACAACATATTTGGTTTTGTTTTTTTAATATCGATATTTTCTTTATCAGCATAGTTAGCAACAATTTTAACCAATTTATCTTTTTCTTTTTCATCAAACTCATTTGCAATATCTGATGATTTAATTTTTTCCTCAATCTCCAATTCTTTCTCTTTATTCTCTATCTCTTGATTCTTTATATGTATAACATTATTGAGAATCTTTTTTATTCTGGCTAAATTTACTTTTTGATTTCTATCAAAAATTAATAAAAATCTTTGTTCCTCTTCGTTATATACAAATAATATGATCTTATCAAAGGGAATATCAATTTTTTTCTTTTCCCATTTCATAAGCATTATAAACAAAGGTAAAAACTTTTTATACAGCAACTTTTTTGGAATATATTTATTTAAATTAAGAGAATATAAAATGACTCTTTCAAAATGAGTTTTAGGAATTGATCCAACAGAGTTAATAATTGAATTTATTATATTTAGCCCTCTTCCTTTAAAGAAATTTCTTAACTTATATTTTTCAATAACCTTATCTAAAAAGACAGTAGGGTCCAAGAAGAAATTCTTTCCAAATAAATCAATATAATCCTCTTGTAACTTTCCAGATATAGGAATCAATCTATAGTCTCTAATCTTTTGACGCATCTTGCTATCCAATTTTGTCACCACAGGCTTCGTTGTTCTGGGTACATATATTGTTCGTATAACTGTTTTTCTGAAGCCTAACAAATTATAAAAGTCGAAAAATTTATCATTCTCAGGAAGAATGACAAAAACAATATTCCTTTTATCCTTCAGTTTCTTTGGTAAGAAAATACTTTTTACCGGAATGAATAATCTCAGTTTTTCATATAACATAATTATTTCCCTCTAATTTTTACCCCAGTAAGGGAAACACCCATGAGAATTTTCTCTATTGGACTTTCTGGAGCTCTTTGCGAAATCATTCCATATTGAATACTCTTTCCAAAATTCTCAAAAGCCAATCCCAACGGCCAAGAGATAATTGATGGCAACTTTTTAATATTTACCATTATTGCTTCATATGGTTCCTTCACTCTGGCTGGATATTGAGGATTCCGTTTATTCCTCAAAGCATTGGATAATATAACTTCCAGATGCACGGAATCAAATCCTCCAGTGGGCATCATTGTATTTATAAATGAGAAATATAATCCATGCACATCTCTAAAAGGTACTTTTCCACTCATGACATCATCAATTCTCATGGTTATTTTATTATAATCAATTGATGATGCTTCAACTTTTAATACCTTGGTATTCTCTTCATATTCCAAAATTAAGAAATTTTCTTCCCGTTTTATATTATCTCTATATTTAAAAAACTTTACTTCCTTTTCCATACTTATAGATAATGTCTCACCCTTAAAGATTAAATCAAAATAACCAACAGGTATTTTTATAAAATCATGATCTTCACTGATATTAAATTTATCGGTGTATATCTTTTTGGGAATTCTTATTTGACATTTAACTTTGGTAATTAAATAGTTATGCTCTTGCACAAAATTTTCTTTTAAGATAGGAAGATATATATCATCAATATTATTTAAGAACTCCTTAAAGATATTGACTCCCTCTATTTGCACAACACCACCCAGATGGAATAATTTCATGAATTTTTCAGATAAACTTGCCACTTCTTGCGCTGCAATAATTCCGATATTTTCTGATTTTAACTGATATAAAAGATCTCCATAACATAATCGGCAGATATCAAATGACTTACAGAAAATTGGACTTCTTAATTGGATAATCTTACCAATAAATTTTTCACTTATTGGTTCATAACGATCTTTATTAAAAATGTATCTTCCACGCAGACGCTTATATATGTCATTATTCAATTTAAATATTAAATGATTCTTCGTTCCACAATCTGGATTCTGAGAATTTAATCTGACATTTCCGACCGCGAATATAACTTTTCGATATTCATACCCACCACTTGCTGTTCCAATTGCTTTACTAATTAATCCAGCTCTGGCTCCTGCTGCGGCATTAAAATATTCTCGAGGAGTATATCCATCAGATATGGAAGAAATAATTGGAGGTAACAAATTACCTGATGGATCAACTGTAACTCCTTTGGAAACCATTAATTGCCTAACTTGTGATTTTCCTTTGGATGCTCCAGATTGTACTTGTATATATAACGATGGAACATTTTTGGAAATATGTTCCATCATTAATTTCTCCATCTCACTTAATATCTCAGATTGTCTTTGAAAATCTTTTTCTTTAGACAGCTTAACTTTTAATTCCTCTAATTCTTTGGATATTTGTAATTTTGAGATATCTATGGATTTGGGATATGCTGTGGCATAAATAAAGCCCAATCTCATCAATCTATCCAATGTCTCAATGAAATCATCTTTATTTTTTTCGATGATGTTAGATAGAATTTTCTTAATTACTTTATCAGATGCATATTCATCAACAAATGGATAATATTCAGGTAGAGCACGATTGAAAATTATCTTACCAACCGTGGTTTGATAAACATTATTTCTGAAACGTATAGAGATATTATCTCCGATATGCATAGAAAAAATTTCATCGAGAGTTTTAACGTTTCTTCTTGAGTTATTATTCTTGGTATACGTCAAGGTAAATAATCCAGTCAGAACTTCTTTTGAAAGCTCATAATTAGCTTTATTTATAGACTCATTTGAGGTGATTACCATCATTTTTTTCTTAGCTTCTTCTTGAGCTTCTTTAGACATAGGGGTGAATATGCTCATTGTATCTTGAACAAAAACCCCATCATGTGTCGAGAATGTATAATATTCCTCGACGGTAAAATCCCCACCAACTGTTTTATCCTGATCCAATTCTATAACTAAATCAGAACATGGAATCAGGGAGATCTTCTGGGATTTCAAATTTGATATTATCTTTTTCAATTTCATGGACTCTCTTCCCAATAATTACAGGATAGATTTCATAATTCTTTGGATACTTTATAGATACCTTATTAAATCCAGCTTCCTCTAATAAAGATTTTATCAAATCAACATTACACCATTTATCATTTTTCCAATATCCCTCATTATTAGTATGAACAATAATGTTGTCAGACATCTCGGAAAGAACATTAATAATTTCTGGCATTCTTTCTTTAAAATAATTTAAGACTCTCATTGCCAGAATCAAATCAAACTTACCCAGCTTCAACTCTCTCAAATTGTTAGGATTGGATAAATCACATCTGTAATATAGAATTGGATATTCTCTATTCTCTTTTAATTCGAATGCCTTTTTCACAAATTCAGCTTGTTCAATATAATCCTGACCTTTATAAAATGGTAATCCTCTATCTATACCAACTATCTCTTTAGCACCCTTTTTAACTAAATGTATATCAATTATTCCAGTATTACATCCGATATCTAAAATTCTCTTACCTTTTATTTTAGGTGCATATGGTTTGATCATTTTCTCCCATTTATTTATCCCATGGTATTCATCCCATGTGGGTTGAGGCATGTTCTTTTCATCGGTGCAATGAACAACAATACCATCTCCAAAATCAACTGGATGATACCAATTTTTGAATTTCTTGATATTCTCCATTATCCATTGATTTATTTCTTTATGAGTCATCATTTTATTCATTTTTGAAATACCTCATAATTAAAATATTTAAAATCTTTTTCATAGAATTCATATAATTGAAATATAGCTTTCTTACTAAGAAGTTCTCTACCACGCTCTATAGCCCCATGAGGGTAAGTCATATGCTCGGCAGGTAAGTCAACATCTGTATGTAAATAATTCTTTATTACTGTCCAATAAAATTGGACATTCTCCAATTTTCCTATGAAATCAACGCCCATTACATCATCCTGAAAAATTATATCATATTGAGGTGCAAAATGAGGATCATATATTACATCTGGTATATAGAATAGCATTTCGGCAACATTGTTTATATTCATTTTTTTATCAAATCCAAAATCAAGTATCCATTCAGGAAGTTTAGGTAAATTCTTTATTTTATCATAATAAAAATCAATAAATCTATCTATGGGATTTCTAACAAAGGTAAATTTAAAAATGTTTGGTATACTTTTTATTTCTTTATAACTTAATTCATTGAAAGAAATTTGTTCATGAAATTCTTTATGGATGTCAAGTTTATCAGAAATTTCAACTTCTGAGTTAGCTATCTTGTATAATGCTGTTAGAATCGAGCAACAAGCACATTTATTTATTTGTAAATAAGCAATTTGCGGAAGTTTTTTTGGCTGAGCATATGTTCTCCTATAAATCATATTAAGAACCCTCCTTTAGAAGATAATATTTTTCTGGATTGTTTTTTATCTCTATAGGAGAAACTTTTTCAATCTTATCAGTCTCCTCATTATAAACAATTAATGAATGATCTTGAGATGCCCAAAAAGCTTCAAAACGATTTTTCTTATCTTGAATTTTATACATCTCTAAATTATTATGAATAGTAAATTCTCTTATTCTCTTGTAAGCAACATTACCTGTATCTGGATCAATTGCTTTTATCTCAATGATAAAAATATCATTGGGTTTATAGTAATCAATGTTCTTCTCAGATTTATGATAGATAAAATAAGGAGTATTTTTTAAATCATAAATATGAGAAGTGATATATTCTTCAACTGGAGTCTTGGTTGATAGATCTGTAATTTTTAAATTAACATATCCCCAAATGCTATCTCCATCAAAGTCAGCTCCAAAACCAACCACACTTGGTGGATAAATTTCGAGAGCTTCACCCTCTACAATTTTTGGATAAAAGGCTTGAATTCTTCCTTTACCAATGTTTGGATCTCTTTTGCATAATACAATTCTTTTCTTTTCCTCAATTTCTTTTTTGACTACCTCAAATATTACGTTATATATAATCTTGGGAACATGGTATCCTTTATGAATAAAATTAAGAATTTTCCTGATTTCCTCAACACTCAAGATATCTCTTTGCATTTACCTAGCTCTCCTCAAATAACCTTGCTTGCGTGCATTCCAATTCTTAATTAATGTGGATAATGAGCTTCTACATGATTCTGGATTAATTGCATTACTGCATAAATTATTTTTTGATCTTATATACAATATAGCACGATCCGCAGCATTCGCTCTGCATTTCCATAATGATTTTAAACTTAATTGATTACATTTGGTAAATGCAATTTTGTTCCAAAGCTGAGAAGCATCAGATTCAATTTTAGTAACAATTTCAGAATTTATAGATCCACTTCTTGCGGATCTCATAGGAGCATTATCAGAATCAAAAGAATCAGAAGTTGAATCAACATAATCAATGCTCGATTGTCGGTCATCAACAGTAATATTATTTTGTTTTTGATCTTCTTCCATGTTATATTCATCATCATACTCCTCTTCCGAATCTTCTTCGGAATCTCTCTCGAGATTTATACCATATTTTTTCTTTTGGTTATATGCTCTTATATCAGAAACCAATTGATCTACCTCTTGCTTCAAATCTCTTTTTTCAGCTAATGTTCCACCATTTTTTATATTTTCATATCTCTCCATAATTTCTTTATATCGTTTTCTCAATTCCATCAACTCTTCTATATCATCCTCTGTTCTTTTACTAGAGGTACTTTGAGAAAGATTGGCTATTTTTTTAGATAAAGAAAGACCAGCATTTCTTAATCTTGGAAATATAAATTCTCCAATCTTATCAGATATAACCATTATAGGAACCATAGCTAAACTTTCGTGTATAAGTTTAATACCTTTAACTTTCTCTTCATCAGAGAATCTTTTTGAATGAATGCAAGTCTCTATCAAAACTTGCTTCAAGAAACTTTCTAATTTTGGGTTCATTTTCTGATCATCTCCAAAAGGATTATTTATTCAAGTTCAAACACACCTTCTTTACCAAGATATTTTCTTGCTTCAGCAAAAAATTCTTTTGGTATCGTATGAGCATAAGGACTATTGGTTAAGCCATATATGATATATGGTTCAAATAATTTAACAGCAATTCTGAATGGCAATCCTACTTGCTTTGGCTTCAAATTTGGATTGGGGGTAATTACTGTTCTGGCAGAATAGTCCACTCTTTTTCCAAGAATAAGATTTCTGATTGTACCTTCCTTTTTTGAAATTCTCACTCTGATTAATTCCAAAACATCTCTAACCAATAACTGCATTTTATAAGCCATGATATCGTGTAGTAATCCAGACACAGATTTAACTTGCGAAGCCAAAGAGATGATTCTTTGATACAATTTAGTCAAATCATCCACCGTTATTTGAATTTGCTCAGCTTTATCATCGACATATACATTTCTGAAAGTTGGAGAAATAATTAATACTTTATTCATAAAGAATCTCCCCTTATTAATATTATCATAAAGCATTTGAATAATTTTATGACGTTCTTCTGATCCAGATTCGCGAAAACGAATTTTTTTGATGTTATTTTTTAAATCGCTCAGACCTCTAATATCTCCAGTATCATCAGGGCTTTCTACCAAATATCCATTTGCGTCCAAATAAAAAGATTTCTGAGCAGATACCACATCCATAATTTTTCTTTCGATACTTTTCGTTAATATATCGAAAAGCATTGGGTGGATTACATCACAATATAATTCAGTATATGATAATGTATTACTTCTCTCTTTAGATCCTTCCAGCCCGAATATTTCTTCACTCATTAATCCTTGCGGATGGAATTGTGTTGAATTAACCAAAAAAATTTGTGAAGAAGTTACAGGTTTAGCCAATTTTTTTTCTTTTATGAGCTTATCAACATCCAATATAGTAATCATAATTAAATTGCCATGGTTTCTTGTTGCGTATTTTACTGTGATTGTTCTGGATCGGAAGCGGGTTCGGATTCGGCAGATTTCTCATTTAAATCACCTGATTCTTTCTCAACGGATCCATAATATTTAGAACACTTCTTAAACGTTTCCTCAACCGTTGTTGCAATAGTCTCATATAAACTACCACCAATATAAGTTACTCCAGGAATAAGAATTGTAATTGAGAATAAACTATTTAACAAAGTTGCTAAAAATCTTCCTAACCCTGGCCTTCCATACTTCTGATAGTAATAATGTATGAATCCACCGCCAAAGTGAACAATAATTCTGAATATCTTGAAAATTATATTGAAGATTGCTGAATACTGTATTCTTGATGTAAGAACATCTCCTAAAGAGAATACTAAAATGAAAGGCCCAGCAGTTTTTGCTTTTATCTCTTCTCCCTTTACTTTCTCTTGTAAGAATGGATTAACTAATAAATATGCAATAAAATGTGCTAACGCCAATGGAAAGTCGAGTTTCTCCACAAAATTCATGTAAGGAATATGTTTTCCAATCAAATTTAATGGAATTCTTAATAAAAAGGGAAAAGTAAATATAAAAGATAACATTGTATGAACTGTTGTCACTACAAAGTAGATCGCCAGATAATATAAAACAGCTCTTAAGATATCGCTACGACTGAAGGTGTCTTTTAACTCCTTCAGATATTCTGAGAGTTCAATACTCAAGAATTTAACATTCTCCTGAGCAGCATTCGTTTTACCTTTTTGTAAAGAGTTCATTATTTTCTTTGCTCGTGGCGTTGTTATTTTCTCAATATTTTTCCTTACCTTTTTCGTATCTATGTATTTACTTACTTTATTTTCAAGAATTTTAGACCTTATTCGAAAAGATTTGGCATAATCAAATATTTTTTTGAATATTTTACCAAAAAACATCTCCTCCAAAAGAATTATCTTATTCTCATAAATAATGTTATCCAAGAATACTTTACTGATGTTATCATTTTGCTCCTTCACCACGTTATAATATTCCTGTAATCTCTTTTCGGCTTGGGTATTTCCCGTAAGAATAAAATCGTTTCTTATTTTACTAATATCATTTTTGGCTTTTAATTTCTTTATCATTTCACACAAAGAGCAATCATCATCTGATTTTTCTGATAGAAGTTTTCTTATCATGATTAAATTTTCATTCATTTCAATACCTCACTTTTCTCAGATCAAATATTTCGAGATAAATTTATCTGGATATTTTAAAGCAAATTTACCTAATTTCTGTAAAAACAAGCCAGAAAAATAAAACCCCCGTGAACCAAACGCTTTTACAAATGATGCAATTTTATTGATAATTAATTTTTCTATTCTTTGGGAAAATGTGGGATGTTCATCCCATCTATGAGCTACTTGAATTGCATGTTCGCATTCACTTTTATTTAAACCTTTACAAATTTTTGATTTCATTAATTTCTCAAATTTTTGAAAAGCACTTATTAAATGATGTTTATATCCATATTTTGTCGTCATTTTATCTGCCTGATATTCAAAATGTCTCCCCACTGTTATATTAATAAGCACATTAAATAACCATCGAACCCCCAGCCCACCCAAAATAGCTTGTACTTCATTAATTTTAGTATACTTCAGGAGATATACAAATACACTCGCTATTAATGTAAAACCACCCGTCCGAATGAAAACACTTTTCAATATATGCTTGTGCTTTCTATGACCATATTCATGAATCAAAACAGCCATTATTTCATCTCTATTTAAAAGATTAATTATCGCCTTTGTTAAATATATTGCTTTTGTTCCGGCATAGAATGCATTAACTTCATCATGATCAATCATGTAAACTTTGATTTTATTATCATTTATAATCTTACGTAATTCTTTTGTATATCCATCCATATAAACTCGAGCGAGAACTAAAGGGATCTGAGAAAGAATAATTGATAATATAGCCACAATTATTATAAATATAGTTATGGGCCCTTGAACCTCATCAAAATACTGAAAAGTCTTTATTATATTTTCTTCATATAATATCTTTTTGGAATTAAGCATATTATTAATATAGTTTATTTCAAATAACAAATCCTGCTTTTCGAGGAATTGCTCACTTATTGCTATAGTCATATTCTATTTCTCCTTAAATTTTGAGAAATGTATATTCAATTTAAAATTTATTCTCGAATAAAACGACAACCTAAAAATAGAAAATTTCTAGAAAAAAATAGAGATTTATTTTAATAATCTCTATTTTATATAATTAAAATTAAATTTAATCTCTCAATGATTTATGATTCCATAACTATCCATTTGAGACATAAGCATACAAGACCAAAAGCATCCTCTACACAAAATCTTTTTATCTAACTTCATATTCATATGAACATCTTTATTGATATTTCCATCCTCATCGAACAAGTCAAAGATCTTATACTTCGGAGTACTAACCCCTCTTATTCGTAAACACAATCTGACTTCCAATGTTGGTTCTATGGAAATGTTATTTAATTCTTCTTCCAATTTACAATCCAAATTTGCAGGGAGAATATCATATATTCTTGGAAGTAATGTTTTTTTCATATGAATTTTAAAATTAGACCTAACCAATGAATTAATAATTTGTTTAACTTCTTTACTTTTTGGCACTAAATTATTATGATTTGTTACAGAACTAAAATCATAGTAGTTGGTCTTTGCAATATCCAGCATGGTAATGTCTGATGTAATTCCATGACTGGATAAAATCTCTATGGTCTTATATAAATATTGGACATTATAATCACTTACTGTAATTTCAGCAACTGGATCCTCAATCAAATTTTGATTCTTTAAACGAATCAAAGTATTAAATCCAGAATGTGATTTATGTATCTTATCATCACCGATTTTCTCATTTAACTCCAGATAAAATCCAGGATCCACTGAGGCAGTAAAACCTTTAACCTTCTGAGGTTGTAAATCCTCAAAGAATTTATCGATTAACTTTTGAATATTCTCATTGCAACTTGAGATAATGGTATAATTAACATTCTCTTGATTACAATGCTTAACTATATCAATTAAATCCTTTCTTAAGAAAGGTTCACCACCATAAATAATTAAGAAAATATCTGGATTATGTTTCTTTAATAAATCAATACTCTCAATCCACTTATCTGTATTAACTTCATTCTCGAAATAAAATTTCTTATCAGGATATTCTGGAGGTTTATTTTTATAATTGATCTCAGCACTAATACGACAATATGAACAATTTAAATTACACTTTCTGGTAATTAATAGGTTAGCAATTTTTATTTTATTCATGATATTTTCTTTCTTCTTTAGAAATATTCTGCGTCCGCTTTCTTAGTTAACTTCTCAAACATATCATCCAATTTACCACCATACAATAGAGAAAAGAAATTGATTATCTCATATTCTAACTGAGAATTTGTAATTTTGGGAATTGGCTTACCTGTAATAACGGATATCAAATTTTTCTTTGAGGCTGAGATAATTCCACAGATTGAAGAAAAAATCTTATATTTAATAACCTTGGATTCAAATCCAAACATTGTTTCTTTATTAGCAAATAACAACTGAATATTTCTTATTTTGTAAGATGATCTGGTAGCACTAACATAAATCGTATTCTTTTTCTTACGTTTGTTTAACATATTATCGGTTCTTTCATCAAGGAGATTATCATCAATTGCTGTGGATATAAATTGATTCAGGAATTCTTCACTATCTTTTGGAACAGCAATCATCAAATCATAAAGAAAAGGAAACCTGTCCTTCAAATTATCCTTAGATAATTCTCTAATAAATTCACCCAGTAATATAATATGCTTGGGTGGAATGGCCAGTAATTGACGATAAGGAACTTCCAGCACCTTTGAAATGATAGGAAGATTCAGAACTTTCAAGTATGGGTAAATAAAATCAACTTTATCCAATCTGTCTCTGAACTCATCAAATTTCTTATCATCAATTTTCTCATCAATCAATTTTAATCCAATGTTTGAAGCTTTATAAATTGTATCATTGCAAGCATATACGTTATATGCTTCTTGACCAATAGTGGTTCCATAAATATCATCCATCCCTCCATAAATCTCACCATAAATTGTCTGATTCTTATATAGAGGTTTCATCAACCATCTCACAGAACAATCGGTAACTCGAATTATGAAGGGTATTGGATTTACTTCGCAATCAAGTACAGATATCAGATTATCAAGAAAGTAAGAAAACACAACCATTAAATAATTATCAGGTGATTCATTATATTTAACCTTACACAGATCCCACATAAACCTGTCGGAGATATACGATTTATATGTTCGACATCTGACCAAATTGAAAATCTTATCATCAATTCCACATTCATTGCAATTTTTCCGCAAGTAATTATACATTTCCCGATGTGCATTCTCATTTAATTTCAACGTATTATCATTTGAGAAAATCCCAAGCAGTTTCAACGATGTTGAGGTTATAGCTAACTCTTTTAATTCATTCGGCATAACCAGAATACTGGTATTACTTTTCTTTTTACTATTGACAAATTTATTAAAATCGATATTCTTTCTCTCAATATATTCTCTGGAATACTGATGGAATTTCTCTTTTTCGTCTAACAATATGTTTGAATTAAAACTGGATTCAACATAGCGAAACAATAAATCCAGAAACCATTCTGAGAATTCTGGAATCAAAATATTAATCTCATCAAAGAACTTCTTGACAATCTCGAATTTGTTAGAAAGTGAGGAGGATTTTAATTGCAACCTCCAGATATAGCATTTGTAGGAATGTTCTTTACCATCATTTAATCCGATATACCAGATCTTCTTCTTTTCACCTTTCTCCATATACAACGTCATAATTTTTCTCCCTGAATATAGAATGAAAAAGGGTACACAATATTAATGTGTACCATTATTAATTATACTTTTTTCCATGAAAAAGTATAATGAAAAAATCGTTTTTTTATCACATTTTTGAAACTAATTGAATTTTCTCCTCATCAGTTAAGGATGGATCTTTTAATATCATCAATCTTGTCTCATTATAATATTTGTAAGGATCTTTTTTGACCAGGTCTTTAGAAACTTTAAAACCAATATCCTTAAAGAAATCATTCAAAGCAATTGCAAGATATTTTTTCCTTACTGATTCACAACAATCACCATATCTGAATTTCTTTAATAATGGAAGAGAGATACTCACCAATTCAAAATTTTCTTTTAAGGATACCATAATTCAATACCTATATAGATGAAAAATTTAGTGTTAACCTCTTTTTTAAACGGCCAACACTAAATTTATTAAAATTGAAGTTAAATTATTTCAGAAATCACATACTTCGTCTCGCCATTGATAGAGCTTTTCTCCTGAATTTTCTTTGCAATTTACGTTTCTGAGCCATAGCTAAAGAACGCAATCTGAGATATTTGCGTAATGCTGGGTCATTTTTCTTTTTTGCTAAAGTAATAGCTTTCTTACCAGCTGCGGCGCTTATCTTTGCTCGTCTGGTACGACGAATTGTCGACATACCAACACGTTCTTGAATAATTTGAAAATCATCACCTAAAGCTTCTTCCAATAACCTCATTATAGACATAATAACCGAAACCTCCAAATTTTAAAATTTATTCAATTAAAAAAATTCTGAACTATGTATCTCTTTCACCTTGAGGTTCATCTGGATTTGATGATTGCGCTCTTCTTTTAATTCCACTTTGAATTAAAGTTTTCACCCCATCAATCCTAACAACACCTGAGGAATTCATGTTAATCCCTTTATCATATGTAATACATCCGGTTTGTTCTGATTTCAAATGTTGTTCACCTTTTGAATAAATATACTGACTACCTCCGGTTTTGATATGTAAGTCCTTAGCTACATCAATTGATAAATTTCCATTTGTTTTTATATTGATATCATTTTCAAAATTCATATGTAACTTTCGTTCATCAATATCAATATGTATATAATCCCCTTTATAAGTTCGAATTAAAATTTTTTCTTTACCTTTTCTTTCATCAAATAAAATGGTGGTTTGATTTCCATCTATTTCATATGTTGATTCATCATTTCCTGCAGGATCATCTCCTTTCAATTTTCTTTTTTTTCCAGTAATCTCGACTCTTTCAACATCTTCGGAATCAGAAACTACAATTGTTCTTCCAGAATGAGTTTTCAGAATAGTATAAACTTTGTGTGGTTCATCAACATTACGATTTTCAGGTGGTAATTTTGAAGCACGGCAATCCCAAGCTGATAAATATCTGGGTTGATCTAAATTACCTCCCTCGAAAAAAATCCAGACATACGAATTCTTTGGAGGAACATATACACTTCCTTGATAATAACTAGTTCCATCTTTATCTTGAGCATTTCTTCCACCAACAGGATTATTAGCTGGATAAGCAATCAATCCATCTTTATATAAATCGAGTTCCGGATCAATCTGATCAATCATATAATCCGGAATAGATACCTTGATTGCTCCATAATCCTGATAATCATTTTCTTTGATATCAACTTCAACTACTCTTGCTCTATATAATCCATAATAATTCATAATTATTTTCTCTTCTTCAAGAAGTTAACACCATAATAAAACATTTTATCAAATACTTCCCGATTTTTCTTTCGCCAAAAAGATGAAAATATATGATTACCATAAATGGTTCCAGCAACCAATGTAGCAAATAAACGAGCGCAATCTTCAAATATAGGTAATGATGCAATCCCAGCCACATTAATGACCGAAGTTGAGAAACTATTTTCTGAAATATTAAATATCTTATTCTTATTTAAGCATCTCAAAAAATCAATCGTACTTAAAAAATTAAAATTCAAATCCAAATCCTTTTTATAATCCACGCCCAGATATGATGCAAGTTTATTTAAATATTTATCATCAATCTGAACTCCCATAATTCCATTTCTCACATATAAATGTATAATAAAACGTAATCTCGGAATCAAAAATTTATACGCACCCAATAATCCAGACTTCTTACCAAACATACTAATAAAAATTGAGGTGTAAAAAAGTGATATTTGATCTTCAATTTCCATGGGAAATGGTTTAGTATTGATATAATATGATAACAAAGTTGCATAGGTGCAAATTGCATATATATCTGCTGGTAAAAAATCTGAAATTAAAATAGCTCCAAGTGTAGAAACATTTACAACGGGTTTGTAATCCTTTGTTACAAACCCAGGTAATGGATAATCTGAATAATTTACCCAGATTATATTTTCCAGATCCTCCATTACCTTATCTCCAAAGAGTGTTGATTTTATCCTGTATTGCGTACGGGATAAAACTTTTAAATAATCAACATCCTCTTTATTTAATATATATGGTTTAAGATTACTTTCACTGAAAGGAAATACATTGAAGGTTTTTCCTTTAGTTTGATAAACCAATTCAAAATCCTGTTTAACACGCATTATTCAATAACACCCCCATCTAAGACTGAATATGTGCTAGGTGGGCAATATGTACAACCAGTTTGAGCATAAGCATATTTTATTCTTATTTTATGCCCCTCCTGTAATAAATCTTCCAAACCATTCCCAAATGGGCAATCATCTGAACTCCAAGATACTTTCTTAAATTCAAAATTGGAGTCATGCTTTAAGGCATAATCATAACCAAATGGTTGAGGTGTAGTAAAATCATCCAGATATAAGAAGATCGAACCAGCATTAACTGGTTGATACTCAATGAGAACATATTTATTTTCGATATCCTCTGATGTCAAAGTGAAGATCTCCTCAGTTTCTCGAAGTTCACAGGTATCTTCAGGTTCAGGCTGTTCATAAATCTTTTTCATAGCATCAATCGTAGTTAATTCAATTTTATCAAGAGGAAATCTCTTATAATACATATTCTTATTGGTCTCAACTTGTTTTTCTCTAACATTGATGATTTCATTTTTAGCAACCCTATCTCGTGTGATTTCAAGAATTGCTGAATATGACGGAGCTAAAATTTGGTTTAAATTTCTGAAATCTTCGATAACATTTATATTATTTATATATAATAATATCGGCCAATAGATCACGGTATTATATAAATCATAGCTAGTATAATCAGGACGCATATACCAACTATTCTTAAATTCATGTATTGAACAGTTATTATAAAGGAAGCATATATTTTTTTCCAAGGTAGTCAATTCGAATCCTGGAAATGTTACAAATAAATCGAGTTCTACGTCATAATCAAGATACCTAGAACGAAAATTATCAATATCCAATAAATTCTGAATGTTTAATTTAGATTCGAACTTAATAGATCTCATAATTAGCTACCGAATAATTATCTCGCTTCCAACTATATTGTTTCCATCCACAGTTTTCAAAGTTTATATCTAATTTAGAACGAATATCAGATAGATCATCATCATCGAAATATTCATAATATTTATTATAAAATTGCTGATAATCCCCATGCACAATTTCCATAGGTATCAACAAATATCCATTATGATATTTTTCATGTAACGATGATAACAAAGGAACATATCCAATCTCATTTTTATAATGTGTCTCAATTACATCACAGCAGATATCAAAAGCACAAAATGGTTGGCAATTCGTCAAATATTTCTTAGTAATATATTTTGCAATATCATATAAAGTAAAGGGATGATGATGTATCTCAACAGTTGTTTGAGAATTCAATTCCCCAGTTATATCACATGAATAATAACCAAGAACTTCTCTAAGATATTCAGTCCAATCAGAATATTCACAGGAGCCTCTAATTAATCTCTCACATCTCTTAATAAATTTTTGAAATTCTTTTTCATTTTCAAAATCAGTCCTTCTTAATGTCAAGGTATATGGAGATTCCTGTGAATAAAGTTGCTCTTTACTTGGATCGGATAAAATGACGGCATTACCATTATTCATTTTTCTTTTCCTTTTCAAGACGTTTGAAAAACGTTCCAAAAGGTTCCTTCCCTTTTGTTTTTATAGAAACTCCAGGCATCAAAGAAAGCCCACCAAATGAAAATGGTTTTGCTTCCGAAGAGTATCTGGATAATTCGGTAAAATCAATCACATTGTTAACATTTAATAACTGTTTCAGATAAGCCAATGGAATTTTTGTACAATGAAGTAAAGATAAACTACAATAATGGAATATTTCAGATACCTTATCAATTACCACAATATCTCCCCAACCAATCGAGGCCAATTTCTTATATGAATTAAAGAATTTTGTGTAATTAAAATCCTCGTTAAAATCCTCTTTACTTAAAATCATCAAGGATGCCCACAACCAACTCCTGATACTGGGATTGAGTTTCTTTGCTAAAAATTTGGGATTATCTAATTCCCAATAATCCGGTAAATAAATAATATCCACATATGGGCGGGCCCCTGGATCATCTGGGAGATTATCTTTTCGTATTTTATATCCTCTTGTACCCACAATACGCTTAGCAATTTCACGATATATTTGATAAAAACTACGTTGCACAAGACCCAATAAACCTCGCATCCTTACAACACTTGACATAAAAGATACAATTTCTGGAATATTTCGAAGTTTGAATACAACGCATTTTATATTAATAATAAATAAACGCTCTCTTATTTCATACATCGGTCTACCATGTGAATCCTTCTGAAGATAATTCCCAATCATGCGAGGTGATTTATAACGAAAGTAAAATTCGAACATGGTAGGTTCCAGATTTATAGTATCATAAAAAATCACACCCTTTGGAACTTCTGGTTTCTCAAGATCCGAACGTAATTTTGCTGATGAAGTTATCTCTTTTTCTCTAGTAGGTTGATCAGCAACTTGAACTAATCTACCTGGATCTGGTAATGGACGTCTTTTCTTCAATTCTTTAAGTTTCTTATTTAATTCTTGGCGTTTTTTCCACTTCTCACGTAATTGTTTCTTTACATCACTACCGGATGCATTCTTAAGTTCCTCCTCCTCTTTCATAAATTTTGCTATTTCAGCCTCTAACTCTTCTTCTTCTCTTCTTGCTTTTGCATATCTGCTCCCATATATTTTAGCTCTTGCTTGCTCTCTCTGTTCTCTTTTTTTCTTTGCGGCTTGAGACCAGGGCATTTCATAATACTCATCCCAATCTTCCTGACTCATTCCCCCGGCACGACGCTGTTTCCGACTTTGACTCTTCCCACCACCTTGGGATTGCTGACTCTGACCGCCAGCAGCGGGAGCACCTGAAGTACCGGTCGTCACACCCGTTTGTGATGATGCCTGTGTTTTACCTTGAGACTTCTGACTCTGGCTCTGACTCTGACCGCCAGCAGCGGGAGCACCTGAAGTACCGGTCGTCACACCCGTTTGTGATGATGCCTGTGTTTTACCTTGAGACTTCTGACTCTGGCTCTGACTCTGACCGCCAGCAGCGGGAGCA